>Ga0123354_10002304_pt1 | contig 24991 bp, 12 predicted proteins | sample TergutLab28metaG_2_FD_97872 | JGI IMG/M metagenome (GOLD analysis project Ga0123354, IMG submission 97872) | Labiotermes labralis P4 segment gut microbial communities from Petit-Saut dam, French Guiana - Lab288 P4 | ecosystem: Host-associated > Arthropoda: Insects > Digestive system > Gut ...
ATATACCATGTTTAAAATATTCAGTACCTATATTTGTTGAATAAATATATAAAATGCAACTTTAGAGGTTAGCGGTGCGGTACGACCACTATAGTTGACATTAGGCGTCAAAAGGTTAATGGAGTTAGAAATTTAATCAGAGTTGGTGACTCATAAAATTAGGTTTCAGGTTATCTGCCACGTTCACCTTGTGTCAAGAGTTAGTCTGGTTGTGGTCCTGAAAAATTCTGAGGCAGCAATTGCCACTACTTGGAATATGAAGGGTTTTGGCAACAGATTTGAATGAAGTTGGCGCTTTTCTGCATAGTTCATGAACAACTCAACAGGTGTCGCCGAGTTGTGCTGAGCAACAGTCGTGCAGACCATGGTGTTAAAAGACTTTTTATCGTTACGGCTACGTGTGCACTGCATACTCCGCCTGATCTGCAAAAGAAGTTTGTCTTTATAAATTGTACTCGTCATGTGATAACGTAGAATCGATTTATCGTTAATCGCTTCTACGTATTTGCAATTCTGCGTAACTGATACTGCTGTATAAAACAACACCAGGGTTCTTTAACTGTAGATGTTTTGACGTTGCTCTTGCATTTACATATTTCTGTTAATGGGTTAATAAGTCTGTGAATTTGTGGAAATAATTCCGATTGAGAAATCAGCTAATTAGATACCGCAAAACGGGTATGAGCATTAACTTTTTTCAATGGGTCATTGACCTTGGTAAGGTCCACCGAGTAGATGTGACGTCATGGGGTCGTGGGAGCGGCCTCCCCACTTGCTACGTTAAGGTCAATGAACCCATTTATCCGACCAACTAAGAGGGTGTATAAGACTAGTCTGGCAATAGGGGCTCTATCTTGCCGTAGACTTCACGCTGTGGAGGACAGTGCAAAGCTTCTTTGTGGTGACTGTTTCTTGTTTCTGCCTGCAATTCACGATGTTGTATAGGAATTTACTTCTTCGTACGAACGCGGTTAGATAGTACCTCACAACTATTATGCTTTTTCGGATGATATTCGAGAATAAGAGTACGATTAAATTCAAAGTGCAGTGTATTTGAAAGCGAAAAAAAAGTAATACGGGAGTATGCTTACATCCTGAAGTTGCTCAGTTCAGATACCGGTAACTTTGATTTCCGTACAATCTAACACCCTTGTTTTCAGGTTGTAGAGTTAACCAAGAACAATTTAAATGTAGGGTTAGGTTAAGTCTAGCGAGGAGGAGGACTGAGAGAGAGTGTGTGTGTGGGGGGGGGGGACAAGGGGGCTGTTTTTTAAGTTCACCCCTACACTGCACGTGTGCGTTTTAAGGGCTGGATTTGAAAGAGGGGAGAACAGGCTCAGAAGAAAGGAGAAACACCAGACGGAAACAAAATAAAAGCGAGACGATACCACGGAGTCACACTTTTGTATGTGGGTCAGTCAACAGTCGTCCTAACAACACAGTAACTGGTTGTGGTCGTCGAAGCATTCCAAGTATTCTTGATGTATATTCTCTCTCTATCTCTCTCTCTGTTTCTTCGCCTACTATCCTTTCCCAGTCTGTAAGTTTGATTAGGATGGACAAATCTGATTCTATTCAGAGCTGAGTGCAAATAATGAAGGTTAAATGAATTGGTAGATTTGAGACAAGAAAAGCGAGAGAATCTAGAGAAAATCCTCGAACTCCAGTCCTGTAGGGCAGATCGTCTGGTAGGACGCCGTTTGTGCCCGGACATGCTACGTTATCAAACCGTTTCCGCAATTGTAGAAGGGATAAAAATCGATGGTAGTTTGTACCACTGCAGGGGGGGGGGTTCTGAATGTGTGTTATCATGTCTTGAGGTTTTCGTAGTTTTTCTCAGCTTCCCAAAAACAAATATGTCTGCTAGTACTGGTTTATTGTGACCGTTCTATTCAAATGACTTTCGGCGCAAAATTCGTGATATTTGGCACAACTATTATGATTGATAAAGCGTCGTTAAAATGTACGAACAGAAAACTTGATTCTGCGATTGAATTGTAAGGGGTGCTGCCGTGTATAAGCACAAAACCATGTACACGTAAATGAGCAGGGTGTTAACACTTCACCCATTCTTATCCTCGACAACGGTAGGTGACGGTAGGTCAATCTCAGGCTCCGGCCACTTAACCTCCGTACCCACCGGAATCCCAGATCGTTCTGGACGTGCTACCGAGTCAATCCCTGGTCATCCACCTGTTTAACCACTCCCTGCTATTCTAACAATTTATCTTGCTTGGCTTATTCAACTACATGAAGCACGTTGTGATAACTTCGATGACCACACAACGAGAATCTTGTATTCGCAGTACACTCTTCCGCGGCAAAGAAAAAAGAATTATTATATTTTTTTAGGCTACAGATTTGTAAAACTCTCTAGGAATAGGCTTCACTCGATTTACATCGACTTGTAGGTACCGCGAATATATGTCAGGATCCCAAAATTATGATTTCGTTCAAAATCGAGATTTATTTTCCCTAAACACTGTTTAAAACCTAGTGGCGCATTAATTTTTAACTTTTCTTTGTATTATTTGATAAAATTACAACACAGGTAAGAACGTATTGCAGAGTTTTGGGGACTGTTTCTGTCGACGGCATCATGTTGAAATGGGTGTGCTGTGTCGGTAAAGGCTACTGGACAACTATGGCAGGGGTGCTACGACACCTTGACCCCTGCTAATTTACGCTTCTGTATAGATGATGAAGATAACAGCAACTAAAGTAAGGTTAATGCACCTCTGCTTGTGAGCCTCCCGCCCTGAAAGCGAAAATTTGCCCCGCGGTAAAGGCCCGAGCAGTAAAAAAGACAAGAGTAGAAAAATGAATGGTCAACTAGCTTCATACTTGCTCTCTTTCTTCCACGAGAGAAGACCCAGACACCTATTGCATTTAATGTCAGGCGCACCATGGTGAGGTATAAATCGTCATACTCTTGTATCCTACAAAAACTTTGCAATTGAAAAGGGGTAAAATAAACCAAGTATTAATCAATCAAGGTACGGAACATGTCAGGCTCTCCCCGTGGACATGATGCATCAATTTACCAGCAGTCTGAATGGTGAAATTCTTAACAAACGAATGCATGAAGCATTCTGTGTGGCAAAATGCCTGTCAAGATCGATGATGGGAGGATAGAATTAAAAATCGATCTTGGAGGAACAGATTGTGGGGATGTGACGTGGATTGAAATTACTCACAATATGACCCATTAGTTTTTCTATTGATGAATTTCCGCTTGTGTAAAACAATACACGTTACCCTGTTTCCCATACATAAGCCTGTTTCAAAAAACCGACTTGCATAATATTCACTCGACTTTGCCACTGTTGTCGAATAATATTATTAAGTTCATCCATTAATTATAATTGATAATGCATAATTTTCCGGCCTATTTCATTCGCCAAAAATAAAAAATATAACACCTAAATCTGGCGTAAATCTGAGTTTTAGGGTCCGAGTACACGTGCTTGCCATTTTCGGTTCCTTTACGAACACGTGGCCTATCAGAGTGCATGCTGTCTAAAGCTGCAATCATGAGTTTCAGTTCTACTCGGGGCTTGAATGTAGGATGCGTTTTTTCTCTCTTTATGTTGTCCTCTATAGGCAGAGGCCTGGTTTTGGGACGAAAATTAGTCCATGAAGCCCTACCAGTATTGGCATAAAAGGATTAATGTACCCGCTGCAACGGAGACTCTGGCTGGGATTGGTATTAACGTTACTGAAATTGGCAGATTTGTAGATAAAACTGTGTACAAGAAATTCGAAGTGGCGACCACTCCAGATCCCACTTAAGGCGTGTGTTAGATTACAGAAAAAACTAGTCTGGATTTATAAAAAAACTATCATGTCCGAATTAATTGGACTACTGTGTTGTGTGTTTTTATACTTCTGTGGACTCAGCTTGGGCATGAAAACTTTTAAAAACAGAATTCTTTTTAAATGATCGCAATAACTGCAAACTGGTTCTGTCAATCCCAACCAAGATAAAGGCCCCACTCATGCTATACCTGTATCCTTTTTTAAATGACATTTAAATGCCACAATATTTAACGTTGTATGTCAATATTGCTAATAATAATGAGATGGACAAGATACGGTCGTGATCTGCGTTCAGACACATCCCGACATTTGCCTGAAGGGGTTGAGTAAAACCACGGAAATATTTCATAAAGCTGTCCAGTTGGCAGTCGGTTTGAAACCGCTGCCGATTCCAATACTCGACCGCGAAGTTTGGTACTTGCTGTAAGGCTTAGCTGCTTGCCCATGAATCGAATCGAGTTCAGTCAGACAGAACTGAGTGAGATTCTGGCCAAAGTTATGCACTGTGCTATTCTGCTAGTACAGTAAATTGTTGCAGCTGCTGGACATGTGGACGGTCCCTGCTGCAACAGTACATCAATGTGTATGCGGCTATTATTGCGCCCGTTGTACGACGTCGCATGCGTCCACTGCAAGAGCTGATCTTGGGACACATTTTTGTTTCAGATGCCGCAAAAATTTGTATTATATTCACAACCACGCTTGTTTTTTTGGTGAAGAATTGCTGTCATTTAATTTCACGGTCATAAGAAACAACAGGCCAACTAACAGTTGCATACATTTTAGTTCTTAGTGATTGTAATTGCAATATAATCTTACACCTGACACATTATTTTGCTTTAAATTGGTAGGTACCTGAGAACCTCGACGGCACCTGTACTGCACCTTCGAGGTAACTGGTTTGAATTTCGATTGTCTGAAGAGAATCTCGGAATGGTACCTTAAGGTGGCCCGTAGCTCTATCTTATCAGGTCCTTTCAGGGCACAATTCATAATCATTCCACCCTTTCCTTTTCTCCGCGAAACATAACCCCTGCAGGTGATACAAACTTTGCTGCAAAAGTTTACAAGCCAAGTTTTCTCCTTCACGCTTTGTTTTCACAGTACTTTGATTGAAATACCTGCTGCTTGTAGCCTCTTCTATATTAGTACGGAATGTGCTTTTATATACAAATGAATACTAACAAAAATTATCTTCTTCTTTGATTTGCTATTTTATTTTTAAAGACAAATCCCTGTTTTTTTTTACAACACGAAGATTTAAAACCATCATATGAATCATAAGTCATTTCAATACAGTTCTCATTTCACAACCGTTTTCTTAGATTCTTTTGTCCTCATGTACGTTTAGATTTCCTATAGAATGGATTGAGTTTGTTTCTTAATCACTGCGTGTTACATGGCCTGTCAATTTTTCCCTTCTTGATTTACTCACTGTAGCTGTAGTAGGTAAAGAATACAAATAATGAAGCCCTCCATGAAGCATTTTCTCCATTATTATTCCATCTCCTTCAAAACAAAAAAAAAATTGTTGTTCTCCTGATTCTGAACCGTCTCCAGTTTCCATTCTTCCCTTCGCAAGACAAAGTTTCACACCAATATACAAAAGAGCAGGTGTATATATTTTTTTGCATTGTTCAGGATTTTGGAAGGAAACCGAAGAGCTAACAATATTCTGAAGTTTGTGAGGCTCCTGGCTTCAACGTGTATCATCGGTTTATGAATACACTCCCTTGTTTGATGTTTTGTTGTAAATGCAGTGAGGGAACGTCATTAATACCGATATGGTCTGATACGTTCACATATTAATCAACCAAGTCTGGGGAGCATGCACGTGCTACGTATATGCTGCTAACACAACATTCTCTTTCTCTAGTGTCACTGCTGTAATTTTCTCTAAATCATATTCTTGTCGGATCTTGAAGAAACTTAAATTTCTCGAAAGATTTTCGACAAAGCCTCAAACATCAAATTTAATTTAAAATCCGTGCCACGCAGAGAGACAGAGAGACGGAAAAGAAGGACAGGCAGACATGGCGAAGCTAATAGTCGCTTTTTGCAATTTTGCGAAAGCGCGTAAAAAAGGAATTTTAATTCTCCTATTATGTTTTTACATGTCATTTTAAATAACAATAATTTTTTTTCTGTGCGAAATTTCCGGCTGTTATATTCAGCAGCCCTCATCCTAGTTCCATCTCAAAGTTCGCGGTTCGTACGACAACCCAACTGTTTAAAGATATGGATAAACAAAATATTACCTCGAAACGACCTTCAGTGATGTGACCGTCCTGCTGACTTTCATGTCAGTCAGTCAGCCAGTCGAGAACGCACATGGACACATAATATTCATGGTCTTACGAAACGTTGGCATTTCGGTGACCACCTCGGATGAATACCATACCAAGCGTCATGTTCCTTGATAGAGAGAGAGACCAGTCTAGCGGTAATTGGTTGGCCTTTCAAACTTGCTGCACAAGGAAACAAGTAGGGAAGATCCATGAAATTTTGGGGAAAACTCAAGCGCTCGGAGAACAGTCCCAGTGGCATTTTGCCATTGAGATTCCAAATGCACTGTCCCTAACTTAAACCTGAGTATCCTCTCTACTCAGTCGAATTTTAACTGAACTATTGCAAAGCCTGAATAATTTACTAATTCCGCAGACCATGATCCTTCTTTACAAGCCTGTAGACACTCACCTGGTCAAGAAATTCTGCACCTGTTGTGGAGGTCCAAGGTTCATCACCATGTTTACAAGAGTCCATTGTCGAATGTCGTACCAATAAATCCCTCCCTTTGTCATATGTATGAAAGTGCTACGTGTTGCGGTCAGTGATTGTCGTTTCCCTCTTAGTCAACAAGCTGGAGAAATGTCCTTTATATGTTCTCCGCCGCTGCTTGTTTGCTTGCTTCCTGAGTACATACACACATTCGCAATTACCCTACATGTCTGGAGGTCGTCCCTCCATCCGTGACGCACCATGCTTTTGTGACGAGTGTCACACGTAACACGATAGAATACCTTTGCAGTTTCTCGTAACTTCTGATAATTTTATTGCTGTAGGGGGGTGTTAGCCATTATTTGTGAATACGACTGTACTGGTACGCGGAGCTTAGCATAGCAAACAGCAAACATACCTCTGCGATTACAGGGTCTGTAGAATATTCTATGAACTCAAGGCCCCTCTTAGTCTCCCTCCTCTCACGTTTCGTTTGTGTAAGATTTGTCTTGAGTGTTTGCTTAGAGGGATGAGTAAATTTCTGGACTACAAGTGACAGATATTGCAGCACTAACAATCGGCTCTACTGTGACAATTTTTTTTATCTATTACCTGTATCGATATGCTAACTGCTTTAAGGGTGTTTTTTTTGTGGCATTGGCGCCATATCTCTATCGTTTAAAGTATCTATACAACTCAGTCTTTTGCTGACACATTGCAGTTTATTTATTTCGATGGCTTCAATTCCCACACTTTCTGCTATACGCATAATGAAATGTTCTTATAACACTGTATGTGACAATAGAATTGTGGGTGCCTTCGTATTTGGTGTGGAAGCATACACGCATTGCCTGCTCAAAATTCCTCTAAACGTGACACTCACATTGGCCAGGTGCAGTCCGTGGAAAAATGTGTTGCAGAGATAGAATTTACCTTTCTTGGGATGAATATAATACACACAACGTTCAGCCGTGTTGCAATACAGACAATCAGAAAAAATACCCGAACCGCGGAAGGATTCAAGGCAGTAGGCCCACTCTTTTACGAGCTGGATATGCGACCGAATGGTAGAAACACACACAGCACACTGAAGGTCTTTGACGTCAGTATAAAAGTCCAGCTACTGGAGATTCATTAGCTTTTCTATAACTCTAGATACCTTAAAGCAAGAAGGAAAGGCACTGCCTTGTTTCTAAAGTTACGACACGTGGTATCGTGTTAGAAGGCAGTAAAATAAAACGTAAATCTTTGAAAACAAACTGTTAGGGATAATACTCATACCCAGGCAAACACAATAAACTTTAAATGAGTACGCGACATTTCAGACATCCATCGCGGTGATGCTGATGCTTTTCATTTTCCTGGGAGACAAAATGGCCCTTGAAGATGGGACTGATAGGTTGTACAGAACAGTCGGTAAACAGCTACCAACGTACGCTGCATACACATTCCAGAAACGTGAAACAAGTACCTTACGGATTAGTACACCACTATGAACATTGCTCGAATACCTGAGATAAAATAGGTTACGTTTTACAAGGCAGGAACTGGACAATTAAACACTTTATTATCCAACTTATGCACAATATATAATTCGTAGCTACAATTAAAATTATAAAATATTTAAAAGTGCTTCAACATGTTTCGGGCCACAGGGGATCCATCATCAAGGAGCCTTATACAGTGCTTGGCTAAAATTACAAGAATGATTCTATCGTGTCCGTTGACATGGACTACGTCCATTCTTGTAATTTTCAGCCAAGTACTGTATAAGGCTCCCTAATGATGGATCCTTTGTGATCCGAAACATGTTGGAGCAATTTTAAATATTTTTTAATTTTAACTATATCTGTGCATTTGTTGGATAATAAAGTGTTTAATTGTCATTGATGCACAATGGAAACATGAAAACATGAAGCATGAACTGGAGTTTACACGCCATGAAGGTGTATAGGGGGAGTGGAGGGATAGCACTCCTCATTCGTAAATAAGGGGCTAAATGGAGGTTAGTGGTGAATCTCATCCTCTGGTCGCTGTGCCCCTGGGAAAGAACCTCATTATCCATTGAATAGGAGGCTGAGTTGGTATGTACAAAGTCGGCTGAGAAAGATAAAAACTGCGAACTGAGTACAGGTTCGAGAATATAGTGGAAAGCCAGCTTGACCAAGCAGACGGAAAAATAACTAATTGTACTGTACACTTTAGTGCAGTAGGGTGCTTCTTGAAAACCTGACATTAACTTAGGTGTTCGAAAAATTTACTCGCATCGTGTTGAATCAGAAGATTCATTACTGTGTTTACAAGAATCCGTTGCTTGACTACTGAATCCAGTTCACACCCTCATGCCCTACTTGTTTCTGTCATGTCCGTTTTGTTGTTTCCCTTCCTTCTGCACTCAGGCATCTCGTATTCAATGGGTGATTTCAGGCTTCCTCCGCAAAGTAGATGTGAACTGCGCTCTTCTGGGCTATTACGCATCTTTAATACTACTCGCTGCGCAATAGCTCAGAAGAGCCCAGTTTTCATGCCGTATTCAATTTTCTAAATCAAAATCTTTGAAGCATTTCTCAATTTTCGCGTTGTTTCTGCACGCCTGATATTCTTCATTTCCGTACCGTAATAAATTATTATGAAGGTTACAAAAGATAATAATTCTGACTGTCCTATTTTCTCTATTATCTTGCAACTTCTGTCTTAGTTTCGAATATTCTTCTCAGCACTCATTCTCAAGCACTGTGAATCTATGATTTTTCAATTTTGAGTTTAGACATTCCGTTTGCCTATCATGTAATTATTATTTTAATAAAAAGCCAACTCAGCAATGTATATGTCGTTTATTGCAAAGTGTTTCGACATTTATAAGGTCATCGTGAGACTAAAATAGTTGTTATAAAACATAAAAAGCGATTGGATCACTTGGTTGAAGCACAGCGATACAAGCCGGGAGGTCGCGGGCTTGATTACCGATGGGGTCATCTTGATTTTTCATTGACTTATTCTCTCCGGGCACTTTATGGCCCTGGGGTCGACTCAGCCTCTAATAGAAATGAGAAAGATAAAGTAATCCCCGTACAGTTCTGGACAGACCCTGAAGGTTCCAGGAGGTTCAGGCTCCCAAATTTCCAGATAATCGGCACCTGAAGGTGGTAAGCTTTCAGGTCTAAGCACCAGCCGCCTTCACCCCCAGGAAATATTCGTTGATACTCATCTGTGTTAAAGGTCGAGTCGAAATCAGGGTCATAGTGCGGCAAGAAGTATTAAGTCAATGAAAAATTATGCCTTCGGCAATCGAACCCTTGATCTTACGGCTTGTAACGCAGTGCCTCAACAACTGCGTGCCCCAACAGAAATGGATACCAGGGGATATCATCCTGACAACCTAAACACCTTTATTTGGAAACTGTCTAGAAATTCTGGAAGCCTCAACCTCCTCGTGCCCTAATGATCTGTCCAAGCCTGTACTGGGATGGACCTACTTTTACACATCATCTATATAGTGTTGGAGTTGCTTGACAATGAGCTGTCAATATAATTGAAGATACTCTTCCAGTACTTAGATGGAAGGAATGATAAGAGCTTTTCTTAATTAGTGTACCCAGTCTTTCAACTAAAGAACTATTGTCATTGAGCAGGAACTGCACGATCAGGGTTTTATTTGCTGCATGTTGTCCTTATGAAAACATCTAGAACAACTCTGGGACTCACTCATTTCTCAGAAAGAGGACTCATTTCTTGGTACAAAATGTCACCACCTTTATAAACCTCTCGTTAATCAGAAAATTTGATATGCTTGAGATATTTTAACTCACGCAGTTGTACTGCTTAACTTATAGTGTAAGCGTATGAACATCTTTACTTTGATCTTACCCCTCTCCTTGAGTCTAATAAATTATATGATTCGTTACGTTATATAGGATGTATCTTTCGAATCTATTGCGTGTGCTTTTTGAAATGTGCTGTACATGTTACGAGAAAAGAGCACCTGGCTGGGTACAGTAGGAGAAGTTCTGGTTTCAAAAGTACATCGCCCTTCAGACAGTACTGTGAAAAGTGGTAATTTTAATTCGAATCTTTGTGTAAATAACCGCGATCACCTTCATATTGTTTTTTTTTTCCAAAATTTATGTGGTATTCTTGGCCTTTATTTCTGAATGCTGTGTTCCAATTTAAACTTATATATGCGTTTTAATGTCAAACTTATAATGTACGATGTTTTGAACCTGCAGACTAGTTGCCTATGCAGTCCAGAGAATGCAACAATATTTATTTCGGTTGAAAGTGTCAGGCACTAAAGCCACACAACGAAGGGCTGGTTCCTAACATGCAACAGTCTTATTTACAGAAGGGCTGTGTTTAATGTCACCAAAGTGTAACTGACATCTGTATACAATTTTCGTCGATGGATTCTTATGTACTTAGCCGGTCAACAAATTCTTATTTATCCACAAAAGCCCACCATTTAACTCTATTGTGATCCATTTGAATTCAGCATATACTGTCACACTCTATTCTTATAATAAAACCAACGAGATGCACTTACTTCTCAAATTTATTTTTGGAATAGAACTCTACAGGTTTCGGACAGATTTTCTGTCCATCATCTGGAGTCTAGTACGGTATACACAGCAATAGGTATATGTCATACAGGTTTTGCTGACAGCTTGCTAGCGAGATCCCGCTAACAAGCAGTCAGCAAAACCTATATGACATATACCTATTGCTGTGTATGCAGTACTAGACTCCTGATCATGGTCAGAAAACCTGTCCGAAACATGTAGAGTTCTATTCCAAAAATAAATTTGAGAAATAAGTGCATCTCGTTGGTTTTATTATAAGAATATATCACGATACAAGGTCGTCTGACTGTCAAACTGTCACAAGATAAATTTCGTACTCTCCTCCTAAAATAAGTTGCCATCACAAGTGGTCTATAAATAATTCGACCAATATTTCATTCGTATTAATGATATCCCCATATATGTTACTTGTTCCTCCTACATTATCCGTTTTCATTTAATATCCCTAAGATATTTGCTGAAGAGAAGTACTCTGGATCTCCTTATTGCATAATTTCTTCCAATTTCCTGTTACTTCAAATCCAAATATTCTTTCAGCACATTGTGCTCAAACACACTCAATCTTTTTTCTTCCGTAGCGTTATGGCCAAGTTTTTTGCCTTTATCAAACAAAATACAAACTAGACTATATTTCTGTAGATGATGATTTTTAGTGTTTAACGAGGATAGAAGATTATAGTTCCTCTTAATTCAGTAGCAGCAGGCATTATCTTATTTACATCTACTGTTAATTAATAGTCTGTATAATTTTAGTATGTTTTTGTCGTTCCCAGCTCCTTGAAATTTGACAAATATTGGTACTACCACATATCGCACACTCTGACAAGAAGACTGTAGAACTATGCGTAATTTTACAAGCACTGTCAACATTCAAAAATTAATATATTTCGAACTCATGTAACGACCGTTCAGAAGCTAGAGGGATAAACAGAAGGCGTAGGAACACACTTCCTCGAATTCGTAGTTATGCTGAAACTGAACAGTCGCACTCCGCAGTTGAGTGGTTAACACTCCTGCTTCTTATTCTGGGGGGTGTCCGAGGTAAAAATATCCGAGCGAAGATCGTGTGCCATAAGCGAGGTGGAATTTCGCTATCTCCCCAGTCCTTCCAGCAAATTCCAGAATAGTTTCTTAAATTCGGTCACGACCGCTTCCTGACACATCATTTCCATTTCATGGTTTACGTATCCATTCTTGAACTCTAATCTTAGTAGTTGCAGGCGTCGTTACTTAAAAGAAGGATAAATATATAAAAAAGAACCCGAACTTATTTATTTTTAGCACCGACTAAACTCGGGACATAGCTGTGAAAGTGGCCCCAGGTAAATTGTTTATATCGTGAGGTTATCCGGTTTAACGCTAACAGGATACGCGCTGGAAAATTAGACGTGAAGTTTCTAGGCGCTTCGCATAGCCTATGAAATGTAATATTTTATGGTATAGGAAATAAATAAAATCACCATATATAATGAGGGTTACAGCCGGGGGGGGGGGATTGGGGGACTGCAGCCGAATTAAAAAAAAGTGGATTTTGTAACATGATGATATCAAACTTTTTACATGATTTACCTTTAACAAAAATCCGCCACTGATATCGGTTGATAACTAGCACATTAGAACTTTCAGAAGTACATTAAAAAGTTTACGTCTTGAATTAAATTAAAAAAAAAAAGAAGGAGACTAAACCTTGTGATTTAAATTACGTGAGTGAGACATGGAATATGTATTTTATTTTTATGTATTGACTGCAGTGTGTTCCATAATCGTGCCTTAAATTGTTAACTCAGTCTACACAACAAGACCAACAAAGGCACGCATGTGAAATGTTTTCATCACAGTTTATTCATTACCTACATGCTTCAACTGCTGTCGCGAGTATTTGTAATTTACCCCGAGGACGATTGCGAAAGCTTTTGAAACATGGGTAGTGAATGACATGTGACGAAAACATTTCACATACTTGCATTTGTTGGTCTTATTGTGTAGTGTTTCGTTGCAACTATACTTAAGAAACGATTTTAAGAAATAATTTTTTTTTAAATCAGACTTTTGTCTGAAACATTTCTCCTTCTACGAAGAATTTAGCGATATATGACCAAAAATATATAATGGTCTTCACGTAGTGTAACTGTTATTCTTGTCAGATTTTAATGGAATTTGAAATTTCTCGACAGATATTCGAAAAATACTAAAAAAATTTCACGAAAATTCGTCACGTGGGAGTGACTTGATCCTTGCGGACGGAAGGACGTAGAGTGAGACAGGCAGAAGTGACGAAGCTAACAGTCGCTTTTCGCAATTTTGCCAACGCCTAAAAATGAGAATATGAACCGTTTCAGATCAGGGCTCAGCGATGACCTTTCTTGAATATGTTGGTGAAATGTTAGATTGTTTTCAAACAGGATTTTCATGAGCTGCTGAACTGGCCAAAACAGAACATGCACACGTTGTCAGTAACATTTCAAAATATATAACATAGCAAAATATCCGGTTACGTTGTTTTATTCATGGCAGCACAAATAATTTTTTCTGCATTCTAGTACGGACTATCCAGATAATTTATTCTATAATACTGTTTCACTTGTGATTGTCAAATAATTTATTTTTCAATGCTGGTTTTGTGCTGATTGCAGAGATAATTTTTTTCTGCAGTCCAAAGTGTTTCATTTCTGACTGTGTAGGTTGTTTATTATTCAATACTGTTTCAGTCCTGTCATGTAAGTTGTCCAGCAATAGCATTTTGTCCGCAACTGTACAGCTGATTTTTTGTGCGATAATTTACTGTTTTAGTCCTGACTGTCCAGGTGTATGTAATTTGTTCTACAACACATTTTCACTCCTGGCTTATCACTTTCCTTAAAACCTGTGTTACCTATCGTAACCATTGTAATTTAGGACCAAATACTAAGTAACCCAACCAACCAAAAGGAAAGACGGCCTCCTCCTGCGTTTAGGCTCTGCAGTGCACGGGGAGCATTATGACGCATTTTATCAACCAACAAAAGCACTCAAAAAAGTACAATAAAACATAAACCATAAAATATAGTTCATGACAAGTGTCAAACTCCTACATGTTTCGGCACTGGGGTGCCATCATCAGGGAGTCTACTAAAACAAAGGAATACAAGTCTAAGACGCCAATCTAGGTACTGATCACCCTCACTAATGTCATTAAAATGTTAAAATTCTAGAATATACAAACTTGACAAAATTGTCAACTAGACTGGCGTATTGAACTTGTATAACTTTGTTCTAGTAGACTCCCTGAGCGTAGCATGTTCAGGGGGTTCATTGTTGTCATGAATTGTATTTTATTATTTGTATTTTATTTTATTTTATTGACTGCATTCGGTGGTTAATATAATGCATATAAGAATATGCAAGGTGTGCGTAACATAAATTCGCATTACTGGGAACCTTGTAATTTCACCAAGAGTTGTGCTTACGCTAGCGGATTTACCATCTTGACTGATGGCGTTGGCGTGGTGACACTATGGCCTTCTACTACACACAGTAATATGTCCGTTGGGAAGGAGACATTTGTTTGGATTACGTACGGGGTTTGAACTCAAAGCGTCCAGTCGCTTAGCCTGAATGCCTTAAGACCTGGGAATAGAAGTCGACCATGACGTGTATGATACAAGATGAATCATTAACACAGATAGGCGAAGCGAACGAAGGAACGTAATCCAGGTAGTTTGGAATCGTTTTACTTGTTGTTTCATAATTTATACTTTATTATTTCAATTGTTTTTGAAGGCGGCTATTGGGCTGAACAACGATAGAATTAAAATATTGATTGATTAGATTCATTCGTAAATTATTTATCGACTCCGTGTCTATAACAGAGAAGTCCTTTAATGAGAGTCAGGATAGTAATGGCACCGGAATTGTGTGTGGAGAAGCAGACACTGTCCGGATGAAGAGTCCCCTGAAACTACCCAAAACTATTTTCATTTTTTTTTCATTTTATTACCGTGAAATATGATAACAATATTTATTAAAACCAACTAATTGCACATACTTGTCAAACCATTTAAAACCACATAATTGGATTAAAATCCATTTTAATCCAATTATGTGGTTTTAAATGGTTTGACAAGTATGTGCAATTAGTTGGTTTTAATAAATATTGTTACATAAAACTAATTGAACGTTCACTGTGAGCTAAGTCCACGTAACTGATCTTGTTATACCCTGCTCTGCACACATAAAAAGCAATTGAAGTCCTTTTATATAAAAGGCTTTCGACAACCATTCTCCATGTTTTCCTTCCTTCTGGTTGCTAGGTTACCATAAATTCAATCTTTATAATACGAAAGACGACGTACGAGTGTGTATGCATGTATGCCGCTGTTTTGTAGAATCACTTTCATTTCCTTGGTATTTCGCGATCTAATCCAATTAAGGTGAAAATTTAAGTGGCATTACATTCCCGTATGAGTGGGGAGGTTGGGGGGTTGGGGGGGTTGGGGTGTTGGGGGGGTTGGGGGTTTGGGGGGTTGGGGTGGTTAGGTGCTGTAAAGATTTTGCCAAGTTATTTCAGTTCGAGTACAGACGCTTCAGATATGGCAATTGTAATAAAATATATTGAAAACGAAATTTCATTTTCGACCTTCTATGAATTTCATTCCTTAAACCTAATAAGGAACTGAGACGCGACTTGCGGTAATGCTACCCCAAAACTTTCCATGTGCACCGTGTTGCTACGAATAAATGCGAGGCTCAGGAGGTCGCGTTGTGGCACTATAAGAAATTCCACATAATGCTCTCAACTAAATGTGTGTTGATATAGTAATATCAGCTATAAGTGAGACCATAGAAGAGTCCTTCAGAATCCGATATAAATCGGCATTAGGGGCGGGGAATATGTAAGAGATCTAGATGAGGTGGAAGGAATATACTGAAATTTATTTGCGAGAAATATGACCCGAGGTTCTTAAGCTGGATTTTGGTGATTCCGGATAGGGTTCTGAGACGTCTGTGAACTTTATGTTTCATTACAAGAAGGATAATGTTTTGACCAGTTGAATGACTGTCAGTTTCTCAATAAGGACTCGGTTCTGTGGAATGAGGTGGAATCAGATTGGTACATGGTAATTTAAGAGGACCAAGAAACTGAATAGGAACGTCGGAACATCTTCAGTTTGGCACAGGGGCCAGCCTGACACACGTGGGCGTCCCAGCCAGGCTTATAATTTGGTTCCCCATCACACCGATATTCTTTAAATGTTTTGACGAAATTTCATGAAGGCTCGTGTCCAAATTGCAGATAATTCTCCGAGAAATTCTTTCCCTTGCGGAAGCCTGAGATTACTAGCCACATTTCCCCCATAATTTTAGCACCCCTTGTAAATTGGCGCGCCGGATAGCTGCCCGACTGTCCCTCCCCTTTTTCCGGCCCTGTTTGGTATGTACACAGAGTGTCCAAATGCTTTATGCGATACTTTGCATTCCTTATTAGTATTCACGTTAACCTGTTGCAGACAAACCTACATATATGACAAAGCTAGTAAAATGTCGGGTCAGTGCATGAACTCCCCTCTTTGTGTTAGCTCTATGTAGGACTTACATTTAGTGCAAACAATGCAAAAAAGGAACCCAAAGAGCAGTCTGTGTACTTTGTACCCACCAGAAGGATTGCTATTCATATCAATTATGGAGTTTTCATGAGCTTCATGACAAACAAATTGGATGTATACGTAACAATGGAAAATGACAGAGTAATTTCAAACACAACACTTCCGCTTCTCTTCACATAGCCTTCCTTTCATACGTAGATTGCATTCCGTGTAAACCAGCTGTATGAATGTGCTAAGTGGCGTGTGTGTACGTGTGCGCGACGGAGAGACAAAGACGGAACATGTTATTCCATTACTGAATCCACTATCTAGCCATTCCCACTTACAAGAGTCCAGCAGGTGCAAAACTATAGTCACAACCCCCTAAAAATAACAGGTAACTCTTTTAGATTCTTCCCGCAACACGGGATTGATGCAGGTTTCTAGGAAGGAGTGGCAGATGGTGAGGGTGTGCCCTCTGTTAACACAGCGTCGCCCAGTTTCCACGATCCTCCGTGTGATGTCACTTTACGGCAATGAGGCCCTGAAAGGTGTGGCTGTATACAAATTCTGATCTCCCGTCTAAATCTTCTAAACGAAACTTATTCTCATAACTCTTTGTTGATTTCTAAAAGCCATAATAGCGTTCCTCGCTCAATTATTTTACCAACCACTGCGCTTATATAAATTTATAAAATTTACACATTAAAACATTAAAAACGCTTCGACATATTTCGGTCCTAGGACCATTATCAGGGAGCTATATCGTCCTTGCTAAAGTCACACTATTAAAAGTCATATTAATTTTACTATTCCGGTTGGTTTTGTGGCAGCATGTCGTGTTGTGTTGTGTTGCCAAGAGTGCCCTGTTATGGATGTGCGTTTTGTGTTTCGTTGCAGTATCACGCAACGAAACACAGAACGCATATCCGTAGCAGGGCACTCTTGGCAACAAAACACAACACAACACGACATGCTGCCACAAAACCAACTGGAATGGTGAAATTAATACGATTTTTTAATAATGTAACTTTAGCAAGGGCGATATAGCTCCCTGATGATGGTCCTAGGACCGAAACATGTCGGAGCGTTTTTAATGTTTTAATGTGTAAATTTTATAAATTTTATATAAGCGCAGTGGTTGGTAAAATAATTGAGTGACTTGACAACATGCACGGTGTAAAAACAAAAATACATAATAGCGTTCCTTCCGTATAATATAGCATTTCAAACCATATCACAGTGTGTTTATTGGTACAATAGCCCAGCACTTTGCGGCCGTCCTTGACTTCTGTTTCGTGTCCTTTGCGTAATGGTTGACGCTTCGCAAAGGACTAATTATCCATACAAGGGTCTTTACTGCATGCCAAAAATGTGTAAGATGGGCATTGCAGGTAAAGTCAGGCACACACACGTGCATGTCTTGCGGTTGATGTAAGTAGTATATATACAATGACAAGCCCGAAATTCCATGACGGATACTATTAAGATTAATAGGTTATGTGAAGGCAGGAACTAGGTTCACCTATCTCAGGACATGTTCCAGCGATGGATATTGTACGAGGTATAAGTATATTAACCTTTTGACGCCTAATGTCAACTATAGTGGTCGTACTGCACCGCTAACCTCTGAAGTTGCATTTTATATATTTATTCAACAAATACAGGTACTGAATATTTTAAACATGGTATATACTCTCCTTTTTTTTTCTCTTCAAAATGCAGTTCGTTTCATAGTTCTAACGTATTTTTTCCTGTATTAATCAAATTTTATATATAAGGTGTGCTAAAATTAAAGAAATAATTCCGGCGCCAAAAGGTTAAATAATAAAATTTAATATTATTTAAACGACTGAAATTTCTTGACTAGGTAAGCGACTGTCAGTTTTGCAAGAATGAGTAGTCGTATTCAAGAAGTTTTTCGCATCTCATGTGAAGCCCTTTTGTCCTGGTTGCTCTCATTAGTTCAGACACTTCGTTATCAAGGAACAATTCGCAGCCCCATGGGCGTGTAACGGACGTAGCAGTACAGCTGTACGCTTTCGTAAATCTACTTTCAAAATGAAAACACAATTTTACTTTTCTTGCAATTGAAGTATCAGTTCGCTCAGTGAAATACGTCATTCAGACCGAAACGTAAGATGCGCATTATGAATTCGTATCTACAATTGTTGGGAATGATATACAAGAAAACAAAAGTAAAATTTCCCCCTTTAGTTAATGAACACCACCCCACGAAGAAGTATGGAAGAGTGGAGATACGTCTCAACGAATTCTTAATCTCGGCTCTATATGGAGGTCTAATTTACGTCGCAGCCGCTTTATTGCTGAGTTTGTTGGGTCTTATGATATTTAACGACTGCAGATCGTATTTGGCTTCGAACGGTGTGAAGGATGACCTCAGTCGGGAAGTTCGTCTAGGCCGGTTGAGCTAGTGAGGCTTTATTTATGATATTTGACGCTATGACTGCAACTGAAACCGGCCATACTCGAATTCAAGCCACCGCCTGAATACACGTAAACTTTCTCTACTTTACACCTAGGGAGGACACTCACCACAAACACACTTCTCATTGACCAGACGGCTGGTCGGAACTCTGAGCCGGTCTGGACGCCATGGTGAAGCCAGCAATCTCCGTTCCCGTTGCGAATCGAATCTCTGTATCCCAGTTTGCAGCCAGTTACTATACTGACTGTTTCATGGGGCTCTATATTTATCGGTATGTGTCTGTAGTAGGATATGCAAAAATGTCGCTGAAGTTAAAACGAAACAAAAAAAAACAGCGCGATCTTTGTGAAACATTTTATTTCGATGGAGGTATGTGTACGTGGCGGTAATTTTCGTTGACAAATTAGGCAACGTTCTAATTACAGTGTGCAGACGAGATGATAATAACAATCAACAGGTCACAGTAATTCTAACGGTGGGCCAGCACGGGTGCCTCGCCAGGTACTGCGACCTACATTAGTAACTGGATCAGACATGTCTGATTTACAGACGATACGAAGGCACACAGTGTCACATCACCACTTTAAGTGAGGCCGTGACGGCTCGGCCAATGGAGTTATTGGCCACTGATTGAAGTTATTTCTATTAAACGTGTGTTGCAATAAAGCCTCTGCGCACGGGGTCTGTATCGTGTCCATCCTCCTCTGTGCACGCAGCTCTAATAACGCTTCGAAGAACGAATAAGAGCCCACGTGGAAGATATGCTTAAGAAAATGAACGGAGAAAATTGCTTCGTCTTTTATTCGAATGGAATGAAATAGTATTGAATACATGCACTACTGGATATTTTTCCAAAAGAAAATTAGCGTCATATAAAAATGTATTTCGCTTTTTTTTTATGGCTCGACAGTTCTAGTGGGCCTACGCCTCCTCCTTGCCGAGATTTCGAGATCAAACTCAGACACACCACACTCGATAGGACTCTTCTGGGTGAGCGATCGTCCCGTCTCAGAGACCTGTACCTTGCAAAACACAACACTCACAAGAGAATCGTGCCCCTTGTGGGATTCGAACCCGCAATCGGGGCAAGTAAGGGGCCTCAGACCCATGCCCTAGACCGCGGCTACTGGGAACGGCATCATATTGTATGAATTCGAAGGGTGGTTTAAAATTATTATAGAATATCCACCAGAATGTCTGCCCCATTCTACATTAACCGATTCTACGTTAACCGATTCACACAAGCCCGTCACTGGAGCCCGTCATGAACAAGTACATAACCAAATACCCTTGTTACTTAATATCAATATTAACTTTCTTTTTATAACAGGTTTGCTGATTAATATTTTATTTGTAATTCTAGTGTTTTCCGTGCTAGCTCCATTCCAGGCAGTTATCATCATTTTGTTTCTTAAATTGTAACAATATGACGTGAAGAACACAAATTATCAAACTTCTGAAGGTGCAGTTTACTCTGACTTCCTGTAAAGTCTGAACATTTCCCATTTCCCTTAGTAACCTATATTCAAACACAACCAGTCCATATACTTTCCTCAACGTATGAGACAGTTTTTCAGTCATAAGACAGGTTAATTCCCTAATGCGACCAACACTGACTTACGTGTCAGAAGCCTGGACAATAACCACAGGAAAAACGAAGGCGCTCAGAATGCTTGAACAGTAGATTTTAGGGAAAATGAATAGACCCGTAAGAGAAGGAGAACGATGGAGAATAAGAACTAACTAGGAGATAGAAGATATATTACAAGGGGCAGGTATCGTAAAATTTACAAAATCCCTCCGACTCAAATAGAATGGTCATGTTGAAAGAATGCAAAGCCAATGAATGCCAAAACAGATGTCAGCAGCTGTACTGGAAGGAACAATGGAAAGAGGAAGACCATGTAACAGATGGACGGTCGAGATTGAAGAGGATTTAAATAAGACTTAATGGGAATAAAAAAATTCAATGGTCGGAGACCGTCTGAAATGGGAGAAGATTTAATTGGAAACGAAGCTCCGTAATTGATTGTAGTGCTTAGAAGACGACCAAGGTGGAAGAGGAGGAGGATAAGAAGAAGAAGAAGAAGTAATAGTAGTAGTAGTAATAATAGTAATAGTAGTAGTACTAATAGTAGTAATAGTAGTAGTAGAAACAGGAGAAGAAGACAGCCCATGTCACAGTTTCATTTACAGCTATTAATATTCGTTTTAGAGATAAGAGAGGCGGAGATAAAATATTCTGTACTAGAAATCCAAATTGCACAAAATTGTGAAACCTTGTAATCTACGCAGATATTCCTAGGTAGGTCTGACCGATCGTCTTCTTATTCGTCATCATCATTATTATCACTCCACTGTACGCAGCAATCGATTTGTTTAACACTGCCACTTACAATACGAAGGCCCAGGCTTCGATTTTCGGCTACGGGCAACGGCTGTCTTGTCAGATTTTTCATAGTTTTTCTTCAGTCTTTCCAGGAACCTGCCGGGAATGTTACCTTAGAATTTGCCACTTGGCGTTTTTCGCGCGACTTTTACATTTCATATTTAACATTCATGCTACATTTCGATGCTATGTGACTTATGCAGTCGGGACCGTGTAGTTCAGTGAAATGAGAAAAAATTCCGTCTTTATCAGCCAGATTTACGTTTAAATGAATACATATTTCCAAATACGTTACACTTATCCTCAGATTTTCGCGCGCTGTGTCTGATGCATTTTTCTATAGTAGCTTTCGATACCCGTCGTCGTGGCCTGCCCGCATATTTATTATCTAGACGTGTAATAAATCATGTTGTCGTACATAAATTGATTCCGAAGTTATTTGGTATTGCGGAGTCTTAATAAACTTCGTTGATTCCATAGATGTTGAGTCAAATTTAGGCAGCGGAATTTACCATTTCAAATGAATACATATGTACACTTTCCAAAGTGCAGAGGAATAATAATGCTGCTGCTGCTACTACTACTACTACTACTACTACTACTAATAATAATAATAATAATAATAATCGAGTTCAGGCTTTCCAGCTTACGGTTTTTGCTTCGGACAACCTTCCTATTAACACTGCCTTTTCGCGGTGGTATTCCCATCTCTATTAATTACATGTATTTTTACATACATTATACGTTGTTTTACGCTTATGATTTGTTGTCTAATTATCTTACTAGACTACTGACAAATGCTTTATCAATACAGTTGACTGTTTACTTACAATCTACCTCTTCATTCACATCCAACTGACATTATACTTAAACATTCCTCTGTATGTTTTATTATTTCCAGATAACACAACGACATACATCTAACATCCCCTTAACCTACACGTAAACAACATCTTCCTCATCCAATTTTTAGTTCTCTCAGCTTTCAAATTCCTGCTATCAGCCACGTTATCCCGTTTGTTTCCCTTACAGTATAACATTTTGTATATTATTTCTTCTCCAACTAAAATTAATATCTCGATTCCAACTTCTCTTCTGGCATTATTACCGCTATATGTGTAGATCCATAAGTATAAATATGTGTCTGGAAACAAGATTTTCATAAATATACACTATGTGGACTTAAAGGATGAAGTACTATGTCATTAATTTAAGATATTACATAAAGTGGAACTTCAAGGATAGAGACAGGCCACTTGACAGGTTTAGGATAAAGAAACCCGAGGTGAAGTTTGGCTGTTCATGTGAAGAAAACAAGGACTGTTTTGGTGGAAAAACTGTTGGAAATCTTATATATGGAAGGACGAGAATTAGATGGGACAATGACACTGAAGTGCATTTCAGGAAGGTGACTTCTGAGGATATCAGCCGGGGAAAAATATCTCAGGACTGTGACAAATTTCGGGATTTGTGTCGTGTTTAACTTTTGGGTCTTTCTGCTACAATGTTAGTCACTCACACTTATATTAATATTCCCATTTTAAAACCATTTTTTTTGTGGGCATTTTCTAATTTAATACTCTGTATATTTTGCTTTATTAGAGTAGCAATGTTAAAAAATTTAAAAACCCAATTTTATTTTAACCCTATGTATTTATGTTATAATTTAGAAAAAAAATATAGCATACTATTTAAAGTGCCAGTTAATATAACTGTGATAAGATTTTTTTTGTTGAATAACAATAAATTTCAATTTACACATCAATAACCAATTAATGTGCTTTTAGAACGAACCCCATCTTGATATCTTGTACATTTCTGAGTGTGGTTGTAAACATTTAGCAGGCAGAAACAGTAGCTGAATATAGGCTGCATGCGTAAGAAAAATTTCAGATACACGCATCGCCACTCACGACTCAACTAACATCAATGTACTGCTTTTTTCTTTCTGTCTTTGTTTTTACGAACACTTCACATGGAACAGATCAGCTGTAAAACGAACGATGCTTACACCACCTAACAGTCAGTTTCGGAGTTCAGTGACTTTCCTTATACGAACAACATTGCTTAATTGTTTACAGCATTCCTGACCATTTGGGGTCCATCTATGCACATAAAATGGTACAGTTTGCACTTTCTTGCATCCGGTTTCTTTTTTAGATTTTCTCAACCTAAGTTCAACGACATGAACGAGACATTCTACAATAAGTCTCATGTCATGACGTAGACGTTTCAGTCCTACTTTAAAAAAAAAAGAAAGTTTGATGTACAGAATTAAAATACAGCGAAGATTTTATTTACCATTTTTTTAATATTTCTGTGAACATCTTCCGGGCCATGCTTCGAAAATCACAGCCGAAAATCTCTCTGCCAGTGGTCGTCAATGAAGGACATTTTTAAAAATATTACTTTATCGGTGTTATTTACGAAGCAAAAAATGAAACGCATTGGACGGAGACCAGGTCGGTCCGTCCCTCTGTCTGTCCCCACCCATCTGTCACTCAATATCAGCGACAAAACCGTTTGCCGAATTTTTATGAAATTCCGTATGGGAGTTATTTGAAAAAGTTGTCGATAAAGCATGATTTTCTTGAAATTCGGTTTCGTAAGAGTCATAGTTTACTTGAGTGCTTAAATTAATTTATGACATCACTTACCATGTTTCTTGCCTAATTTGGGTGAAATCCGTCATGGAAAATTTGCCCGTGATGCTGTTGAATTATTGTGTGTTTAATAGTTTGTTATTTGACCAACGACAAGCGTTTTCTTACCTTATTGTTTTAAATATCTGAAAGAACCGTATTAACCTCAGTCAGGGGTTACGCACAACACTACTTTATATTTCCTGTTGATTTACTCTTTCAAAATCTCTATATCATTGATGAAACTGCAACTATTACTCTCTTCCATTCATGAACGTTACTTGTTCTACTGTTCGTTCCCCCGGCGTCAGTGTGTTTACAGCTACTGTACATTTTAAAAACATGTGCTCCCTAAGTTCCGTTACTCTTAATGAATCTTCTGATAGTAGAATGCGAAAACCCCCTGCCGCCTTGATGCTAAACCGACTCAGGTACACCGACTTCGCTCCTTCACAACATAATCTTCTAAGATCCTTTTTCATTAAATTAACATTTTCTTCAAGGTTTTCCAAGGGCTTATCATCAGAAGTGTGTAAACAAGTACTTGTATTTTGCCCTACTTTTTTTTATCGTTACATCACTGTTGTAATCAGTCAAAAGTTGCAGGCTAGGGCAATGACGGAACTGCCATGCATTTTTCATAACACTTTATCTAAATTTTCTGGCTGTTAGGATCTAGCGGCGTCTAGCACTATTTATAGGATCTAGCGGCGTCTAGCAGTATTTAAAGGAACTAGCGGCGTCTAGCAGTATTTAAAGGATCTAGCGGCGTCTAGCAGTATTTAAAGGATCTAGCGGCGTCTAGCAGTATTTAAAGGATCTAGCGGCGTCTAGCA
>Ga0123354_10002307_pt1 | contig 24982 bp, 18 predicted proteins | sample TergutLab28metaG_2_FD_97872 | JGI IMG/M metagenome (GOLD analysis project Ga0123354, IMG submission 97872) | Labiotermes labralis P4 segment gut microbial communities from Petit-Saut dam, French Guiana - Lab288 P4 | ecosystem: Host-associated > Arthropoda: Insects > Digestive system > Gut ...
CATCCCAAGTTGGTGTTTTTTTTTTTTATTAAAAACTCCTAATGTTGGGGAGTGAGAGGGGAGGAGATTGTTGGAAACAAAATTTTATATTTTTTTTTTTTTTTTTTTTTTTGTGTGGATGGTGCAGAGTTTTCTTCTTGACATTTCAGTGTTTTGTATGAAGTATTTTGACAGCTTTCTAAAACTTCTCCCTTTAATAATCATGTATAACGTTTTGTACTTTAGCCCTAATACAGAACACTCAAAGGTATGGATTTTACTGCCTTCTGTTGCCAGTAAGTTTGGTGGCCACACCGGTGAAAGCATTGTGTAGGGTTGTGGTAGGGTTTTTGGATATGATTTTTGTGCACATTCTGATTTACCAGTTCCATGTATTTTCACATCTACGTTTTAGTGTTTAGAAATGATGTATCTGCGGACTTGAAACTGATGTCTAGTGCAGTATCAGTTAGGTTTTGTTCCTGAGTATTACTGGTACTGTGTACATTCATGACAATGTGTGTGTACTGTGATGTCAACCATATTGGATAGTTTGAAACAGTCAGGTAGCTTGTTGCTGGAGTATTAGCATAGTATGAGTTTTCTGTTTCTTGAATTGTAGCATTGAGTTAGTTTTAGGTTTGTAGCATGATTTTGTGAGCTAGTTTGTGGAGACGTGCTGAATTGTGATCTGTTTTTGCATTTATGTCCTCCTCAGATGTGAATGTCTGTTTTTTTTTAATTCTTTTTCACAAGGCTCGGTCTGACAAAGTTGTTATCATTACTTGTTATTGCAGGGTGTTAAGGTAGGCCACTTTGTAATTAAATGGTGGACTGCTGTGGTGTAAGACAGCATTTCTTAAAATGTGCATATAATTTTCATTGTTTATAAAATTTTTTAATCTCCATTTTCATTATAACTAAACTAGACTCTTCTGTGTTTACAAAGTTCTGAATTTTTTGGTTCACTATTGAATATTCAGACAACAATACATCTTTGAAACAACAGTGAAAATCATATGTGAATTTTCTAGAATCCTGCTGTGACTTTGTTACTGTTGCAACTATGCATAATTTATAAATGGCACAAATACTACAGTATAGTTATTTTCAGACAGTGCTTGAGATGTGCATATTTTTTTCTGATAAAAGTTTCATCGTTAGTTGATCAACATGGTTAATGATGGTAAAGGTATGTCATACGCATGATTGTTTTTGTTTTGAAAAATAGTCTTAAGGTGTGGAAGAGTGGATGGTGAATCCACGGTATGGTTAAAAATATTATTTAAAGCAGTACTTCTAATGCCATGTTCCTGTCTTACCTTGCAACATGCCTGCAGTCCACCTGTCAGTTATGATGACAGTAACACACGTCTTCTTGACATGGGTATTATACATGTCACTCGTCATTTCTCATTTCAGTTATAAATATGATGATATGTCAAATTTTGTTTTCAATGTATACAGTGTGCCCCCTTGTTGTGGGCATTCAATTTTGCGAATTTTTCCGTGGCAGAAATTTGTGATAAGTATTAACACTCTTTTAAACAAAAAGTAAAGGTGAATTCAGTGGAACTGATATTTTAAGGATGATTATTCTTTTAACAATTTGTATTTTACTTATACATGACCTGATGATGTAGCAAGTTACGAAGGTGGCCAGTGGCTGGCCTTTGTGCATGTGTAAATGATATGGGGGGAGGGGGTGTGGATTGAAACATGGCTGCTGTTACTTTCTTGTTTTAGATATTTGTCCTACATCAAGGTCATTGTTTTGTTACTGCTATTAGTTCTGGTTAGTAAAAAAGTACAAATGTAAGGAGAGTATCATCCATCACAACAGTCTTCATATATTAATTAAGTTGAAATTTATTAAGCCTAATTAATGTACAGACGTTGTGGTGAATGCAGATAATGTCCTCACCCTTGTACATTTATATCAGAATGGGGTGTCACATTTAGAAGGGGAGAAAAGTGTTTTCATTACAGCCATAAGCTGAAAAAATTTCTGCAGGAATGCATCTTTACTTACAACATGGGGAGTTAATAAAAAAAATCACTGAATGAAATTTTACGATGGTGACCAGTGTTCATAGACACATCCCTCTTGTAACATGGGGGCATGCTGTACTTCAGAAAATGGGCTGCTGTTAATACAATATTAGAAGGAGGAGCATGATTTTCATTGTTGTGTGCAAAGCAGTTACAAAGTAAAGTGGCAGTTTATTTTTGACACAATATTGCTGTGACCTCTACTAGACGTTATTCAGGTGTGATATCAGGCGTAATGAATGTGCACCAAGTTATGTTTAATTACATCATACTTTGCTTCTAGAATTGGTATTTTGGGCGTTCCCATTAATGATTTGACATTTACATGTGATGCACAGAGAAAACTTATCGCATACAACAGTGAAATCTTGAGCAGTGTTACTGGTGTTCCAGTGAGGACACATGTGGACAAAATAGATTTGGTTTACAGTTCTGTTGCCTACTGTTACTTCATTCTAAATTAGTAAATAGTGTGTGTGTGTGTGTGTGTGTGTGTGTGTGTGTGAATGAGTAAAAAAGAAAATGTTTTTACTTTTAGAATAGGGCAAATAATAGATGTCCATTCACTAATATGACCTACTACAGAATGGTGGGGCATCTGTAAATTGGCCTTTATTTGATTTGTGCATTAAAAATTGTATATTTATTTAATTTTGAACCAGATGTGTTTGTGTTGAAAAATAGATAAATGCTAGAAAATGAAGTAGAAACATGTGTATTATGTAGTGTAGTGAATGTGTTTTGGTAGCTGGTTTAAAGTCACAGAGGATGTTTGCCTGAAAGAAAAGGAAAAGACTTCTGTTTGATGTTTCAAACAATGGGACAGTTCCAACCGTGGAACTAAAGTGGGACTGTCATTGCATCTTGAACTGCATGAGTATAGAGTGTTTCACATTGAGACTGTTAGTGTGGTTGGACAGTAATATTTGTGTCACCCCAGACTGTAATTTAGCTTGTTGCCTGGTGTCTGTTCACAGTGGACTAGCGATGGTTTTCATGTGTAGGTGGTTGGTTTCTAAATTGCCACCTTCTGGTAGACAAACTGCAGCATGCGGCTGCAGCTTAATTAGCATACAGAATACAGATCTTGAATGAAGGCATCAAGAAATGTTTGGATGCGTATTATGATATTAATAACGTATGTGTGCACATCTATTTTTATTACACAAGGTAATTACGTAGGCTACATGTTTCGACTATTAAACAGTCATCTTCAGGCCTATTCTTTACAGGTTAAGTCACAGGATGCCGTGCACACATTGGGATCCCAGTGTGTTTACATCAGCAAAATACTTAAGCCAGATCATTTGTCTAGGAAAGTAAAACGTGCGAAGTGTGTAACTAAGTGGTTAGAATACATTTAAAATTCTCAGAAAAGTAGTGTATTGGCTTTTACCAGTTAAAAATAGGTCCTGTTACCAACTAATTTTTCCTTGAGATCTATTTTTAACTGGTAAACACCAATACAATCTTTTTATGAGAATTTTAAATGTATTCTAACCACTTAGTTACATACTTCGCACATTTTACTTTCCTAGGCAAATGATCTGGCTTAAGTATTTCACTGATGTAAACACACTGGGATCCCAATGTGTGCACAGCATCCTGTGACTTAACCTGTAAAGAATAGGCCTGAAGATGACTGTTTAATAGTCGAAACATGTAGCCTACGTAATTACCTTTTGTAATAAAAACAGTTGTGCTGATGTAAGTATTAATATTATAATACGGATGTTAGGATGTGGTACAAAACATACAATTTTAATATGGAGTTATTTCACAATTTTGATACAGAAACTGTGAACACTGAATTGAATGCAGTGTAAAGTGTTAATTGATGTACAGCTGTGAGAGCATCAGTGGCCTTGGGTCAAGGTCATCTCTTGCTGCTTCATGCTTCATCACCACCGTCTTAATGTCTGTGCTGCACCGAGCTGTGTAGCAGTTGTGTGGGTTATAGGGGCTGTGGTGGTCTTAGGGTAAGACACTGCACCCTCATTCAGATGCCTCTGAATCTGTTCCTTTATTACATCTCTGTGTCAGTCTGAATTCTTTATGATCTTGCCAGTATGTACGGAAACCACAGCTGTTAAAGCAACGTGCAAGTACTGCGATAAATTTTTTATGTAATATGAACCCCCGGGTCCCTGTCTTTATTTTTTGTTACATTAGAGGACTTTGATATCTTCTTGGAAAGTTACGGCCACTATGTATCGTGACAGTGAAAAAGACATCAGTCGTTGACTGGGTAAAGAATGGGTATAAGTGAAGGAAGCTTAGTCAGAATTTTGAATTTAACGCAGTGGCATTCACAGTAATCTTGCCGTGTTTCGCATTTGTGTGTGTTCTTGTGGAATATTGCTGCACACTCTTGTTTTTTGCACATGCAGTACAAGACACCACAGTTCCCGTACTGAAATCTAAAAGTGTGAAACACCACGTGGAATCAGATTTGCAGAATTAAAACTCACAAAAATTAGACAAACAGAATCATTGTTTTATTAATGCTTCTTTAAAATTTATATGCAGCTTAGTGTAACAGCTAATTTTTAATTAGTTTTAGGCCAATAATTTGTTATGGGAATGACTTGGAAAATTGATTAGCTAAACATTGCATGGCACTTTTGACTGGTTGTGGACTGATCCAGTGAAGTGTTCAGTGTTAGAAGGAAGAGTGTTCTGATAATTTTAAGTACCAGTAAATGTTAATTAAAAGTGTATGTGGAAAATCCACTGATGTTTTATTACTTTCAGTTCTCTCTCTGACTTTAAACAGAAGCTGACTGGAAGTTTTTCCATGAGGAAAGTTATTAGATGTTATGTGCATTTGTGCGTGTGTGGGCATTTGTGTGCGTGTGCTTACACCCATGCAGCTACTGTCCGGTGGAATCCACTCAACATCATTTGTAGAGGAATACAGTATTTATGTACATGAAGTACTAACAAAGTATCGTGGAGTTCTAAGAGGTACTTGATATTTTGGAGCTCCCACGTTTGAATCTTGTCCCAGAGTCTTCCTAAGCAAGGGCTCCTAATTGAAGGCAGTGACATAGATAAATTCAGCTCTGAAGAAATAAATCACAGAAAAAATATTTTGGCCTAAAAGTCAGCAAGTGTTATTGCAGTAGTCCTGTGAGGTTATGATGAGCAGAACATTTAGCATAGAGAGAGGAACATGTGATTTGAATTCTAGTTGGGAACTTCATGGAAGACCAAACAGGAGGTGAAAAGATTACATTAAGAGTGATCTGAAGGAAATGATGCAGTTGGTTTATGACTATAGTGAGTGTCAGTGTACAGCCTCCAGGTTCTGCTACCAGTGAGATAGGTAGGATGGCAGAAGTGTGGGTTGTTGCTTCATGTATGGCTGTGGAAATGTGTCCAGTTTGTATTGAATACTGTAGATGAAAAATCTGATGTCCTTGTGAGTGGATCCTCTGTGACGTGCACAGGGTGTAAAGGATGTGTTGTTGGTGGTTTGTGAAGCATTTCTTTCTGTTTTGACAGTGTACACACATTGCAGCTGTGTGCACTGAGCCGTTCAGAAGCACTGTGCAGACTCTTCTCAAATTTGCAGCATTATCAGGATCTTGGTCTGTACCGAGCCTCATCCTCTGGATCACCTCTGTGGATATTAGGCCGTGTTCTCACAGAGTGTAAACCTGTCCACCCATCACCTCCACATGGTTCTGAAGTGCGTTATGCATGGAACTTCACCACTGCTTATTCTGAATGTCTCTGTGGCATCGTGTTTAGAAGTAGGAGCAGTTACATCTTTGTCTTCAACTGAATGACACTTTAAATGCTGACGTTCTTTAAATTACGCTTAAAACTTCGGTTCATACCTCACAGAGAACACAGTGCATGCCCATTATACTAGTCCAGTCAGCATTATGGAAGTTGGCGACACTGTTTATTGTGAGATTAATTCAAAATACATAATACTCTGTGTGGAAAAATGCAGGGTTTCTTATTGTTACAGCAGGTTGTGTGCATAGTTACCACATGATTTGAAAGGGTTAAACTTGTCAGTAAAATACAGAATGCCAAGTGTATTTCTATATAGAAGGTAGTTGGGATAAAATCATTTGCAAGTTTTTATAAAAACATGTTCAAATATAAGGTTTGAGAAGAATAAAATGGGCTAATCAAACTTTTGCTATGTCCTAGTTATGATATTGTTGTATATTTATAGTAAGCATGACAAAATTTTCATTACCTAAATATGTAAGCAAATTCTAAAATTACATATTACAGGTTGGCACACCTGTAGGTTAAAGAATAACTAAAAATACAAGTATGAAGAGTGGGAAAACCACGTGTCATATTTTAGGACTTAGAAAACAGAATGTTTTTAATTTTTTAAACAGTGTTGTTTTAACACCACCTGACTTTCAGCAGGGATGGTGTGGGTTATGACTGTGGCATTTTGAGTTTTGATATTCTGCAGTCGTGTAGGTGGGTACTGAGGTTTTAGTCAAACTGCAGTGTCTGACTTGGACCTGATCCTTAAACGCTGAACGTGGAGGTAGGATGTTCCTTTGTAACCTTGATGTCTGCGTGCAGGCTATATGATGTAAAAATCCATAACACCATAATTTTAACAGTGTGCGCCTTCACAATCTGAAAACTCATGCGTTTAAGTTACGTAAGTGCGTCAGGTATCAGTTTGTTGCATATTTGTGCCAATATGCACTATATTAATGTTTTATTGTAATCCTGTCGTGACTTGTATTACCATATGTTTCTTTCTGCTTGTGTAAATCTGAGTTTATGACACACGGGCATAGTCATAAGATTCTGTACAGACATGCCCGCTGTGACTGCAGGGTGCGAAGGTTAAGGTTTAAGCACTTAGGGTGACTAGAAATCGCTGGACCCATCAGCTAATAGTGAATCATTTGTTCTTTTCTTTAAACCTTATGTTGGATTATACAGTCACTCTCAGTTTAACAGTCTCTGGGGCAAGGCGTCCCAAAACTATCTGGCAGGTGCAGTGGCAGCAGAGGTGCCTACTTAGTCTCTTTTAGTTTGTGTAACCACTGTTCACTATTAAAGACTAGCGTCTGAAGCCTGTGAAAGTTACACTGCATAACCATCACCTCTCCCTCACTCCTTCTAAATAACAAAGTCGGATCCACGCAACAACATCTGAGATACGTCTGATCAGAGTCGTCTCCTCGAAGGATACAACACATTATTCGAATCCTGGAATGATAATACCAATTATGGTGGTGATGATGATGATGATGATAATTATCGTGATGATAGCTTGGATGTTGGTAGGTTTGTTGTGTTCAGTTTGCACAGTGTTTGTGAACCTTGCTTTCTCTTCCCATCACCATACTGACATATGGAGCAATGTGATGATGATAAATGTGTGAATCTTTTCAGCTCGCCCTACTTTCCTCAATCTCAACTTGAATCTGAATTCGCTTCGTCTGCAGCCAGCTGGGCCCAAACGTAGGTTTTTTCCTCTCTGTTTGCATCCTGTTTGCACTCCTTTTGCTTATCATGCTATGTGTGTGTGTCTCTATTCTCGTCTCTTTCTGCCACTTGTGATAACATGTTATGTCTCCTTTTTTGTCAGTTAACCTGAAATATATGTGGAAGGGTCTCTTCCTTTTAAGTGGGCATATTTTACAGTTTCTTTGTAATTTTTCCTACCTAATTAGTTTCAATGTTTTTTTATTGCATATGTACATAGGGCCATAAAAAAAATAACACACACAATACGTGCACCAAAATGACTGAATTTGGTGTCACAGAACAAAGAAGTTGGCTGTTTAGTGCCAGTTAGTGTTAGCCTGTATCAGGTTAAAGAACTGAAGGCAGAAGCTACAGCTGCTATTTAAATCATCACTCAGTGAACACTTGTTGATGTAATGAGATATTCTTAAGTGGTATTTGTTGTGTAACTGTATCACATGAGTATGTTTTAATGCAAATCAAAATCTACCACTCATAATTTGTGGTATATCATCAGAACCAGTGCCATAAGTGAAGGATGTGAATTAATGTCAGTGTTTGAAACTTTCATATCCTCTTCTGATGACCCTGTACTTTGTTATATATTTAGCACATAAAATTGTTCGGTTGCTAAGGGACGAGATAGATCTTGATGTTGTTCGTACGTACATTTTATGTGCCAGTCGTTTTTATGATGTTCCAGATCACTTTCACTTCTAGGTTCATTGTACAGTAGAAGTTGTCTTAGATTGAAACAAGCCAAAATTGAATTCTTTAGACAATTTTTATGAGTACAGTGTCTGATTTTATCAAAACGGATGGGTGGTTGAAATGATACAACCTCCCCGTAATGCATTCATTTTGTGCCCGTAGTACACAGGACACTCAAAAATCAAATTTCTTTTTGATTTAAGGTTTCTATGATTATTGTGTATTTTGACAAACATCTACATATTTAGGTTTATTGTGGATAATCGTCTGTGGATCACAGTATGTGTATCGAGGCCAACAGAAGAGGTCCCATGCATGATGGGGAAAATGGCATTTGAACCTTCCACTGTCTTCCTGATGTATTCTGCTCCAGCCTGCTCTGGCCTATGTCAGCATATCTGAAGCTTTTAGAAGTGGCAGAGATAACCATTACGGGCCCTCCTGAAACATGATAATCAGAACCCCCGCCCAATAATTGTTAGTAATGTTATCCCAGATAAACTTTATCATATTTAAACAGTGTATTGAAAATGTCTAATTTGTAATAATTCACCAGAAAATGCGCAGTGTTAGTATTTACACAGTTATATTACATGAAAACATTCAAATCTTTTCCATGTTTCGATCCTATAGGGATTGAAACATGTAGGAGGTTTTAATGCTTCAATGTAATGTAACTGTGTAAATACAAAGATTGTGCTTTTATTGGTGAATTATTGTAAATTATTCCCAGATCTCCCAGAATACTGTCTTCTGTCAGAAGAACGGAATCCAATCTGAGAGAATCCGCAACAAATTTAATTATTCTCTACATCAGGGGGCCTCCAATTGCTTCAGGGTGTGTGGGGGCTCTGTCTGTGTCTCTATTTTGCTGGCAGGGGCAGTCACTACCAAAATTTGTTGGAACAGAATGGCTACAGCTGGAGAGGGATATAGGGAAGTACACTGGAGAGGGAAATATGGAAGGGGTCAGTCCATGGGGCTTCTTTCTGTAGCCTTAGTACAACAGTCTGCATTGGAATCTGCAGGATGGTTTGGTGTATTTTCTTTGACTGATCTGTTAAAATTTTGTGTGCACTATGTATGTGCACATGATAGGGAGATGTAAAGAAAATTTGAGTGCACGAGTGGAAGGTTTCTTGCATGTGCTGTTGGAGCAGTGTTGCAATTGGCTGTGTGAGTGCAGTGTTACAAGTGAAAACACCATGAATCTGTGTTTAGATTTGCCATTAATTGAACACCCATCCTGCAGTACACACTCATACTGACAGTGTATATAGTAAGGCACAGTGTGTGAGGTTTGAAGTTCTCACAGCAGTGTTGCTGGGGGTTAAAATTTTATGGGATGTTACTCATTTTCATTGGGTAAATAGTTCCCCACGTTTTCAAGGGGTTATTAGTCCAAGAAAATTCTTGGACTGCTTCACCCTGAGGGTGAAGTCACTATGATCCTTTGAAACACCATGCACTATCCACCCAACAACACAACGTTACATCCCAGAAGATTAGCGCCACTGTGAGAGCTAGAATTTATACATTGAAGAGAGTTTTGAGACAGTTTTATCATTTTTAGAGAGAAAACAGATAATACACTAATAATATAATCAAAGTATTAGTAATATATTTAATTGAATAGGTCCACACGTGCCCTGACATGACTGTATGGTACAGAAATTTGTAATGCATGTTGTTTAAAAATTAATTATATAATTAGAAATAGGGTTCATTAAGTTTGTGAACACATTTTTGCTAAAGTGTAAGTTTCATGACATCAGTGAAATATTTGTGCTGAACTTTGTGTAAACTCAGTGCAAGTTACTATCTTTCAGCCTTGTTTGTAGTGTAGTCCCAGCTCAGTTGTTCAGGCATTTGTATGCAGTGAATACTGAGATGCTGTTTTTTAATTTTGACTTAAGTAGCCTTCAAAAATGTATTAAATTGGTATAAAATATATCAAAACCTTATAGTAAATCTTAAATGGGGTATTCAGGTGTGGAATGAGAGTAAGCAAATAAATTTTGTCTTCAATCATTTTTCAGATCATAGATATATATTTATTTTTGTCTGACAGCATCACCAAACATTGCATCCTCCAAATTGGGTCTGCGGATGACAACGCTGCATGAAGAACAGAGCAGCAGTGGTTCCCATTCTGGTCTTGAGATGTCACCACTGCTGCAGGAGGAAGAACCATGCAGCGAGATGGAGCACCATCCTTCTGCAAGAGCAGGCAATCAGAAGTCAAGCAGAACCAGTAATGCCTGCTCTGGTAAAGGGGATGCTGATGGAACGCACAGTGATCCAGAATTCTCTGAATTTGAGTCTTATCAGGTCCGTTTAATTGCCTTATAATGTTGTTGTTAACAGCAAAATTTGTATTTAGAATGCTTTCGGTTACACAGTGCAGTGGTTCAAGGGATGTTTGAATGTTGTTTCACTGACTGGGTGAGAGAAGCAGATGATGCTTATTGTCAGCTAAGACTGGTGTGGTCATGACAAAATACAGGGCCTGAACATGTATGTACTGAGGCAGTGAAGTTCTGGGCGTGACACTTTTGCACAAGCATGGTTTGGCACTTAAACAAACTGTATCTGGTTTCCATTATTTCATACTGTGACAGCCAGAGTTGCTGAAAATAATGTATTGGTTCAGTCAGCTTATCTGCAGCAGCCGCATACATGCATACATACATACATACATACATACCTACGTACATACATACATACATACATACATACATGCATATGTATGTACGTACATGCATACATACATACATATGTACGTACATACATACACACATGCACGCGCACACACACACACACGCACACGCGCACGCACGGCTTTTCTTTGCTGTCATGGAGTAGCAAGCAAAAATCATATTTTTTTCATACCTCAGGGAAAATAACTACAGTAATGTACAGATGAATAAAATCCTATGCAGATAAATGTACAGATTTTTAATATATGTGATATTTCATGTAAACTGACAGTGCAAGATTGAGTTGGGTCACCTGTAGTGCAGTGATGTCATACCAGATTTATGAAAATGTGTTGAGTTCATCAAAGTCACACATTCACCAACAGATGCACTTTGTGTCATCCTTATAAATCACTAAAATTTACATTAAAACTTATATTGAAACTGCTCCGACATGTTTCAGTCTATGACCGTCATCAGGGAGCTTGCACTTGAGCCTAGCTAAAGTCACATTTATAAGCAGTCGGTAAGAATACGTTGTTATGGACTATGCGGTGGCGTGGTAGCATGTCATATCAAGTCCATGGTGGCGTGTGTGCTGTCTGTGCAGAGTGAGAGTGAGTCTCACTCTGCACAGTACACAGCACACACACCACCACGAACTTGATGTAACATGCTGCCACACCACTGCATAGTCCATAATGACGTACTCTTACCGACTACTTATAAATGTGACTTTAACTAGGCTTGAGTTTAAGCTCCCTGATGACGGTCGTAGACCGAAACATGTCGGAGCGGTTTTAATATAAGTTTTAAAGTAAATTTTACTGATTTATAAGGATGACATAAAGTGCATCTGTTGGTGAATGTGTGACATTGGTGACATCAAGATGCATGGTGCAATGATTAAAAAAACTGTTGAGTTGTCAATGGTTGCATATTTTGTACAGACAGAAAATGAACATTATGTCACACCTTCTTAGCATTAGTAAAACAAGAAAATTAGGTAAATGGAAATGAAGCATAAGACATTGTTTATTGGACTATGTCAAAATTAAAGCTGAAGACTACAATTATAAGACTTGTGTATTGTGCTTAGAATGCCTTTTGTTGGAGGTTATGTTCAGTGTTGATCTGTGGCTTGAAGTCATGTCATGAACATAATTTTATTCCAGACCTCCAAATAAAGACACAAAATGACAAGTCTTCTATTACCATATTGGTATGGGTCTGCTGTGGGCTGTTCTGAATACAACTGCTACTGTGCAGTTGCATGGTTTTCCAGTAAACTTCTTCAAGGTACTCCCAGTTAGTTGCCACCATTTCAGGTTTAAATCACTATTTGACAGCTTAAATAAATATTGTAACTTGTATAATACCAATTTTCAGGGTGAGTGTCCCCAGTCAAAGCAAAATCAGTTGGTGAAAACAGCGCTCCCCAGCTCACGAACTCTCGATTCATTATCTGAACTTCAGGCCACCAAGATGGGGACACCAAGTACAACATCGAGGTACTGGTTTAGCTTCTTTATTTTCTCCACAGTAATATTATTCATTTTTTACATGTTTTACAGCCATCACCCTCATCTGGACACATTAACTTTGGTAAACAAATTTAATTGTTGCTGTGACTGTCACACTTTTGAATGGGTTACCAGAAGTTTTTTTCCATGCCAGGTGTGGAAGATAATAGTTCATTCATTTCTTGCTGTACACCAGTTTCCATAGTTTCTTTAGAGAGCAGATATGTTAGACATCATGACAAAACAAAGCCAATCTTAGTAATGTATACAGGAACAAAGGAATAAATTCAAAAGAAACAAAAGTTTGTCAGACTTGAAGTTCTGTGAATGTTACCATCTTCTGTGATGTGGCACTGTGTGATCTGGTAGAAATGTACTGACATCCAGCCTTACTCTTTCTCTAGCATTTTGCTCATCTGAGATGTGACATTGCGTTCCTGGCTAGATCATTTCTGACATTTTGAAGGGAACGTTGTGCCTTCATTCTTCAAGGGACCTTGAATCCTTGAAGATGAAGGTGACATTTTCACCAGGTACTTTTCTCCCCCCCCATCCATACCTCAGAGAATTTAAGATTTCATTTCATTTCTGGTGGACAAAAATAACTTCTAAAATCAGTCCTGATTGAGGTACTTGCTCCCCTAGGATGTCACTGACCACTGATGTTTAGTGAGTCAGTGACATTTTGGGACTTCCTGTCAGTCGCATCGTCAAGTGCAAAGCCATCCAAGAAGAATTGCCCCAATGTCTGTATCTAAATACCAACTAACACTGTGTAATACCTCAGAAGTACAGAGAGCAGTCCAAGAAAAATTCTTCTCTGACTGCTGGACCCTTGAAGGTGGGACTGACTAATCAGTAACTGACTGCCAGTCATCGCTGTATAACATAGCAGGAGAGCAAAGTCCTCATTTACCCTGCAGCAGGCACCTGAAATCACACTCGGTCCAGATTGTCCAGAATGATTTGAGACATTAGTATTTGAGGGATTTCACCATGTGTGAAAACAGCATGAGGTTTCAGGCAGTGACAGTTGATGGACATACATAGAGTCCACCTGTGAGCACTGTAACTCTTGTAGTCTACAGACCCAGAATAAATCTTAAGTATTGTTAACCTGGTTTCCCTCACCAAGTTTGTTAAACCAAAGATAAGCCTCAGGGCTTCTCCCCTGAGTTTAATCCTGTTCTTTGATCCGCATTAAGTTCTGTTTCAGTAGTATGAATGAATTGAGTTGTTTTGTTAATTATTTCAGTGGTTATGGATCACAGGCTGTGTCAAGTACAAATCTGTCCAGTGAAGATTCTATGTCAATTCGAAGCATCAGTGTAGATGAAACACCGGACATAGAAAGTCGAGCAGTGTTGCTTGCAGAACAGCTGCAGCCAGTGTGTGAGATCAGTGGCCGTTTGAGAGACAAGGAAGCTGATACCTCAAATACAGCAAACTGGAAATATTCAGCAAACACTGCACCGAAGAATGAAACTCACACCAACTGTGATGCTCAAAAAATGGCAGCTCAAAAGCCTGTTGAGATGTTAGATGAAGGAGGAGATGTGGCAGTAACAGGAGAACCACTGCTTATGCAAAACACTGCATCGGCAGAGGAGAAATACGTCTCAGCTGTAACTGTGCTAGATAGGAATTATCTAAGTTTGGAATTAACAAGTAGTCATACAAGTAATTTAGGAAATGCAGATGATTCCAGGCAAAATGGTTGTGTAGGTGATATGGAGAGTTCATCAGTGCAACATGCTGTGAGCGAAACACAACAAACTGTTGAAGGTGTGACACAACACATGTCTGGAGATGAAGATTATGGTGTCTCCACAACTGAGAGTCCTGCATCAGACAGTCAGTCTGAAGCTTCCAGAACAACAACTTGTGACAGTATGTTTATATCACCATCTGAGGACACTCAGATCCTTGCAGAGACTGAATCTGTTTCCAGCAAGACTGTTTCATCACCTGAACCTGCCAGTACTTCAGTTACAAACTCTGGTGATGATGAGTCGCCATGTGAGGGGACGTCAGTTGTTCACACTCACTTGCCACCAGGCAAGGTATGCTATGTCTGTCTGTGTTTAAAGACTGGCAGATTGATTTATTGTACTCGTAAAATTGTGTTTGGTTTATCTCTCTTTTATGTTTACAGTTGAACTGTGTTCATCAACCTTTATTCCTTTAATAAGTTTACATCTCTTTTCCTGAAAATGTCTGATATGTTGTCTGTAAAAATTCTGCTAGCTCTTTTCATATTGGTTGGCACCTTTTGTTTCGTGGTACTTCGTGCGTGCACAATCAAGGACTTGGCAGCACATGGCACAAACAGCTTCCTCAGTCACAGCTGTCTGTACACATGAAAGTGAGAAATTGCCAAACTTGTGATTGCAGGATCAAAAGAATGAAATGTTGTCTTTTTTTTTTTTTCGCGGCAATGGAGCAGTAGGGACTAAACTTTAAGATCCTATCTAGACTTCATTCATTAAAGATTCTGTGATCCTTTTTTCCGTGCTTCAAGGTTTTTTCCTTGCTTTGAGGTTTTTCCATGCTTTTTCCTCAGTTGTGAGGCAAATGCCAGGGTAAAACCCGCAAAGATTGGGCATGGCCCACACTCTTCCAGAATGTTTGTGTTGTTCTATATATTGTTTGTTTTGTGTCATTCTGTGTATTGTGTGTGTGTAAATGTGTACTGTACTACTGCCACCAGGTGGCTACCCAGTTGCAGTTAACAAATAAATCGTATCATATCATATCATCCTTACTTTGCATATGGTGACTCTGAGAGGCAAATGAAGACGTTTGGATTGAAACGTCAGGTGGTCTGCACAAGAAGGAAGATGCCTAACTCTCTGCATTGGAGAAGTTGTGTTTCTTCAGTGTGGCACCACACATATTACGCTGTATTGCCCACACCATGCATATCCTCACAGCATCCATTTAAAGAAATAGTCTCTCAAACTTCATGAATGAAACTTAGATCTACAGAGTGCTGTCAGTAGTTCACCAAATCTGCATACCACGAAACAAATATGAAACCCTGAAATTTTATAAAAATTACTCAGTTTGTGGACTTTGTTGATCTTCTTGTACTAAAAAATAACACAGTTTTTTTAAGAACTCAATTTTTTTTTCTAAAAAATTTTGTGTTCCTACCTTGAACCCACGACCCTGGCCCAAGTAACTGTAAGTCTATTATACCATGATCAGAATCCTTTAGAACTGAACTAAGTTTTATATAAGAATATTCCTCTTTCTTTATTGTTTGTTTATATGCAGTTTCCCAGCACTGTCTCATTTGGTATTTTGTGAGATAAATATTCTTACTTATCGTTTTTACCTAAATGTAAGACGGGGATTTTTTCCTTAATTTATCATCTGAAAAGTTGGGGGGTCACTTTATAACTGCATGCTTAAATTAAACATGTTCTGTGTAGTTGTTTACCTGAAAATTGAAAATTTTGAAGGGCCCACTGTTTTATATGTAGGACTGTGGTATAATTGGGTAGATTCAGTAATATGATTTGCACAGTGTTACAGCTCACTCTGTAATTGGCAGGTGGTGCGTCGTCGTAAAGCTGCAAGTTCAAGCCATGCTCTGAGTCAGCACCGAGCATCATTCCCAATGGCAAGTCCCCAGGTGTCAGAAAGTAAGGCTGCACTCAGATTGGAGCAGAGAATGCACAGCCCCAACCTCACTGGGCATAATGGAATTTCAGACTGCCAAAACTCATCCAGTGAAAGGCTCGGTAATGAGGGTAAGAGCCTGCAACCTACACGTGTTACTGCCATTAGGTCAAATGTACCCAAATTGCAGGCTGTTAATTTGTGATCTGTTCTGGTAAATTGTGTAATAATGTTGACCACTGTGCAAAGTTAGAATCTTAAACCTAGTAACTTTTCCTCTTTCATGAAGCTTTGTATGTCAGGCTTCTTCATTCATCTTTAAAAGAGCATGGCCATGGTACATAGTCGTAGTTGTAATTGAAATTTCGGACATTCCTCATCATGTTAGGCCAAAAACTGACAACAAAAAGGCTGTGTATAACTCCATCTTCCAGTGAATTTTGAAGAGGGCAGAACCACCTCTCATATGCCAATTAGAAGGCTCTATTGTCTGTCCCTGGGGCTGTAAGCAGTTGTTGCAGGGTAGGTTCTCTCCTTTACCCATTGCACCTAAAGATGGTGACAAATCCATCGCTTGAAACACTTTGGGTTTTTAACCTACAGTGGTGGACACTGTGCACAATTTCTGTCATGAGTGCAGTCAAGTTCCTTCCCTTGTCTAAGCCTCTGTATAATTAAGCAAATCATTATATTCTCCCCACCTCACACATTTAATCAGTGATTACATTTTTGAAGAGGATGGGCAGCTGTTTGTCCATTTCTGCCCTGATGATAGAGGCAGCAGGTTCTTCGAAAACATCATTACCTGAGTGCCAAATTGCAGTGTCACATCCTGGAAGAACATGATCTTTTTTTCTACTCCCTTCATACTTCTGCAATTACAGTGCCTTGTATCTTGAACTGGATTATCCAAAAATCTTGGTTAACCGGCAAATTAACGAATGTGGAGCTCACTCTAGAAGAGGCCATGAAGGCCCAGAGGGGGAGTAGAGGTATAGCTCAACTCTTTCCTTAACCTCAACACTAGACGGGGTTGGGTAGACAGCACCGCATCCCAGCCACTTTACCCCCAGGAAAGAGACCCACTTCCCATTGTATTGGAGGCTTGGTGGGCCTCAGGTCTGGTCTGGATGGGTGCAGAAAATCTTGCCCCCACCAGAATTCGATCCCTGGAATGTGATTCATGAAGGAACAGTAAAAGACTTTTGACGCACTCACACTCAGAGGTACAGTTTTCAATGTTGCCAGTGCGTGGAATTCAATGAAGGCAAAAAGTCTGCGCCAAGCCTGGAGAAAGTTGTGGCCAGCTGTAATGATTGCTAAGGGTGCTTTGGATGAAGAAGGCTTCATGGGATTTAATGTTCACAACAGAGACACAGTTCATGAAAAGGTGTTGATGTTTGTAAAACTAGACCCCTCAAACCCTGAACGTGAAGTGAGTCAGGTAGATGTGGCAGAGTGCATCAATGCAGCTAAAAGAGATTGTAGTATCACATACCATAGCTGATGGAGACTTAATTAATGCTGTTATGAAGCCAGACTTGAAAGTAAAACTCCTTAGAACGAATCTTCAGATGAAGAAATCGTCACAGAGAGAATTTCTTGGGCCAGAACTGCTGACACATATTTTAAGCTTCTGAAGGTCACTGAAAACAGGCCATTTTACTCAGCACAGGAAGTAATGCAGCTTCATATTTTACATTCCACTTTTCTGCAGAAATGAAAAGAAAGCACCAAGCAAGCATAAATTTGCAAGATGTTCCAGAAAGCTTGTAAGACCCTTGCAGATCTCCAGGTGCATCCAGAGGAAGGGCAGTGATAAAGCCAGGTGGAGCATAAGCATCCGTGGCAAAAATAATGGCATCAAATCATCACATGTGAAGTGCAGAAGAGAGATAAAGAACTAAAGTTAACTATTTCTGAAAACAAGTAACGTTTAAGTTTGTATTATAATATTTAAGTTGATCAATAAACACTATTTATGCTGTAAAATAACATAAGTGAACAGTGAAAATGGAGACATCAAAATATGCATGTAATTCGGTGAAGTGAATGCATGTATGATCATGAAGAGCATTAAATGTTGGTGTTCTGTTTTTTTGCATTATATTTGCAACTTGTTACATAGGTAGTGTTGAAAAGAGAATTTAAGAAAATAGGACAGGATATCAAGTGATAGCTGGTTAGGTCTGTCCATTAAGGTGCTAGATACACTAAGATACACATTAGGCATAACATTTTGATATCCAGAAAATTGCGATATCCAACAACTCCTTTCACCCAGAGATGACAGATAAAAAAGTTGTTACTGAATTGTTAATTGTTGGTATGTAAAGCATAACTTGTTGCTCTGATTATGGTGCATATTCTTCTTTTTTTAACAACAGATGATGGAGACAGCAATAATTCATTTGGCTCTCGACGAGATTTACACCGCATAGTTGACACACCCCCTCCTGACTGGGTTGTGCTTGGTGAGAGTGTCCTTATCCGGCCATATAATTCATCAGGTGTTATTGCTTACATCGGTGGTACAGACTTTTCTGGTGGTACTTGGATAGGTGTAGAGCTTGATGCACCTACAGGTGAGTGTCATCGTGTGTTATGAGGTCTGCTTAGACATTAGTGGCTGGAATAGTTTTATCGTATAGACCAGTGGTTTAAAAGTCAGCAGCGTTGACACACCTTACCATTTTTCACAGACTGAGTAACATAAGAGGCAATTGAACTGTGCAATTTAGCATTGTCTGGGGCATCAAGCTGTGTGATAATTCAGTAATCTAAATAAAAGCATATCACATTTCAACATAATTGTATGTTGCCAAATTGGAAATATGAGTTTACTGGGAAACAGAATTGGCATAAACCTTCAAAGTACCTGGAATTCAAAGATCTGTATCGCCTGTTGGCCACATACAGATGTGTCACTTAATGGCGGGGATATGTTCTGAGAAATGCGTCATTGGGTCATAGAGTGTACTTACACAAACCTAGATAATATAGCCTACTGCACACCTAGGCTATGTGGTATAGCCTATTGCTCCTAGGTTACAAACCTGTACAGCATGTTACTGTACTGAATACTATAGGCAATTGTAACACAACTGTAAGTATTATAATATTATAATCTTATAGGACCACCGTCATATATGCGGTCCATCATTGACCAAAACGTCATTAAGCGGCGCATACCTTTATAAATGCCAACTTTGTGTGAGGCTGTATCTTTTATTCAACAGTGGGTTATCTTGAGATTACCACTACCATGACTTAAAGGGAGTGGTATTTTAGAGGTTAATATGCATTTTGTGTATATGTAATTTTATAAGCATCCAAAGGAAGTCCACCACTATAGAAAATTACCGTTGGAACTCCTAGAGTGCACTTCTGCATGGTCAGCTGCATTGCCAGGCAAGTAGTTCCTGATGTTTCAAAGAATCATATTGCCTTCATCTTCAGACAGGCAGTCTTGGACTGCTGAGGGCACTGTTGTCTTTGAAACGTCAGGAGCTGTTCACCCAAGGACACAGCATAACATCACAGAAGACCTGAATCTGCAAGTTAATTTTCTCTTAAATATGAAGTGTATTATGTGGTGTAGTTTCAGTTCACATTGTGAGTTGACAGGCCGTTCATACATGGAGACCAAACAGTGTGTGTTGTCTGCATTTGCTTGTTTTTGGGAACATTATATCTCTTCCTCTTACAGAATATTTTTGTTATAGTTCGTGTTATATATTACAGGTAAGAATGATGGATCAGTGCAAGGTGTGCGCTATTTCACATGCCGGCCCAAGTGTGGGATTTTTGTGCGTGCAGATAAGCTGATTCAAGATCGGCGGGGTCGTGCCATGCGTGTTGGCAGGAGTCGGCAATCAGAAGGGGGCACCATGAAAAGGAGTAGTAGCAGAGGTGAGTAAAGCAATGCTGGTATATATTCTGATAAATGTGCCTTGTTGTAAGTTTTTAGATCATGATACTTGCTGTAGTGCTCATGCCATTACTAGAAGTGCCTGCGGAAGTCCTCTTTTGGTGTGGCTGTGAAACCTGGTCACACTGTCACATTTTGTTGAATTTCTTCTTTGGATGCAAATGAATCACTTTGAGTCCAGTCTTAGTGCTCCACTGTGTGGGAGATGTTGCAAGGTGTTTTGTTGTGATGCTGGATGCAATTGTTTTTTCTTCAGACTCTTTATAAATTCAACATAAAATGCAGAGTTCATGTGTCCTGCAGGGACAACCTTTTGATGCACCACGCCTGAGTTGTCAAAGAATTGGCCCTTTGATCTTCTGCTGATATTCTGTGACCTACATATGTTTCCTTTAGGGTGATATGTTGATATACTGTTAGGAGGACAGACGTTTTATGTCAGGATTTGAGGCAAAAACACAAAGTTTGTCCCCAGTAATAATCCTGGATACCATGCCTGTTGATTTCGTAGATCATTGCAATACATCAGTGGCAGTCACCTTATTGTTCTGCATCATGTTGCATTGACAAATTTTCTTTCACAATGCTCTAAACCCATCCATATGAGATTCAGAGTTTATTTTCTATGAGGCCAATCATCACACACTTATTTTGTTTGACAATTTTGTGAACTTTGGCAACATTGGCACTGCTCCCTGATCGTTGTAGCCGCCATTGTGCCCCTCATTTTCTGGTGATTCATGGCCGTTTTTATATCAGCTGTACCAGTTACATGCTGCTGATTTTTTAATAGCCTCATCTTTGTGAATCATGTTGAAGCTTAACAAGAGGTTCTGCTGTTGATTTTCTTGGTTTTTGAATGACCTTTCTTTTGCCCTCTGCTCAGACTGAGACATTTGATGACCACTGGTGATACACTTCCACTCCGTAGCTGATTGCAGCACACACACATGTCGGAACCTCTTACAGTGCAGTTAACATGTAGTGCACAGCCCACCCCTGCAAATTCTACTCCTTCCCCTTTAACTGGAATTGCAGTTATCTTGATATTTTGTTTAGCTTTTCATTTTATAGCATTAATTAATGAACCATTATACACATTGTATATGAAATATCTGTAGTTGTAACATGGAATGAAAGCAAAGGTTCAAAACTGCCTGTGCATTCTTCCCAGTGCATACAGTAGCCATGCTTGTTAAAGTGTTGTGCAAGTATTGCAAGAGAGTTTTTGGATGTAATTTGAATCCTCATATCCAGTATTTTTTATAGTTTTATAAGTACACTTTTATTTCTTAACACATTGCCGTTGGCTCACGCAGAAATGCGTGATTGCTCACCCATGCGTTGTTGACGGGCCCCGCATTTCTGCGTTTTCTTACACTACGTCCAACACGCACGTTTTCGAGCTGGTCTGACACACTGATCGCTTCAAGGTCATCGTCAGCTGCATGCAGGATGTTTGGATCTCAAGTTGCAAGCAGACAGACCGCTCTTGAACCTTATTTTAGAACGATAAGCCTGCAAAATATTATGGGAATGAACATTAAAAGCGTTTAAAAGTCCGGTCACCAGGGGGTATTTAATTAAAAGACCAGCCTGAAGGCAATATGTTAATTTTAGCATTAGTCCATTTTTAAAGTCATAACTTACTTACGCATGGTTTTACTGACAAGGCAAGACATTGAGCCCACACAAAGCAGAGTACTTCTGCTTGTGTGTATGATAGTTAATAGTTTTATTCATATTCAAGTGATCTACAGAACGTTCCACAAGGGACCTTTAGATACAGAACAAGTCAAGGTCATATATATATTTGTATAAACATACTGTTGTGAAGATATGACATTGTCATTTAATACAGTTAAAAATAAAAGAAAACAATACAGAGATATAATACAGTGTGTAGTATTAACAGTACAAATAATATACCTTGAATATAGTGAAGTAAAGCAATAAAATAAAATTTATCCTATGGATAAGTTGTTCTATATGTTATTATATTGGAAATACTCTTCAAACATGTAAAAAGACTTAAAATAAAGAAAATTTTTTAAAAGAAGTTTGAATTCCTTAACAATACTAGGTATGTCCTTTATGTAAGTTGGTAAACTACTGAAAATCTTTAAGTCCCTTGTGATGAGAACCTCTTTGATGTAGAGACAAATTTGATGTTTGACGAGTATCGGAGCCATATCTGTTATTTCTGCCATGGATATTCAAATTTATAATATATTGCTCCCTATTAGTAATAACAAAAGGCAGTAATGAGAATGTATATTGTGATGTAAGAGTACAGATATTTAAATTGTTGAAGAAATTTCTGAATGAAGCCATATTCCTGGAATTCTTGAAACATGTGACAGTGTTTAATGTAGTTGCACAAATCTTCAGAAATTAATTAACTGGAATAGCAGTCACAAATGGTTTTTAATGCCCTTGTTTCAGGCGAAGGTCTGTCTACGCTTCATCGGTCCCGCAGCCGAGGAGAGGGAATCAGTTCTATAGGAACAAGGTCATTACCAAGGAATAAATAAGATTGGTTGCGAAGAGAAGTTGTTGTTAACTAGTTGAAGACCAAGTTCTGCTCTGGCTCTGGCCTTATTGTTGCAGATCAATTGGGCAGCCTACCAACCAATCAGCAGCCAGTTTGCCCTTACCTCCTATTGGTCAAACCCATCGTATGCACAGGTTAGGTTAGGATAGATCGAGTGTAGAGGAAGGCTTCGTAAAGAATTCGTGATTGAGTAATTTGAGGAAAATTAATGTACTTTTTATTTAATTTTTAAGGTTGTATATTTTATTTGTTGAGGTAATTGAAATGTGTCAGCAGGTATTAATATTTCTGTAATAAAGTTTATTTATTTTGAACTCACTTTATGTACATTTTGAATTTATTTCCAGTGCCTCGGACGATTATTTGTGCATGTACATTAATTGAAGGTGAAATATTTATTTACATTTTATTCACGTTTCTGACTGTTTCTAAGGACTCAGTTTCCATCGATTGCTTGTTTGATGAAATGGCAGCACTTTCAGATGAAAGTTGTTCACAGAGAAAGCATACATTTTCTCTTTAAAAGAGGAAATAAAAGAGTAAACTCAAAATGGTTGTCATGGTAATTTTTCCCTCCATATGTGAAATTTGTGCAGCTAAGTACTGTAGTGCTGTTACTTTACATTTTGCCCTTTGGCGTTTTATACTGTGTTGCTTTTATACAATCTGGAAAATCTGATGGTACATTGTAATATTTACATGTGGTGAGAATCATGACACACAGATATTGCATTATTACATTCTATAAAGAATGTTTCTTCCCTCCCACCAGAAAATTTGTGTAATGTCTCGTATGTTTATCATTTTTACTGTCCTTCGGTGAATATCAGATTGCCAGAATGTCAGGGGTGTAGGTAATTTTTGCTGAATCAAAAAACTTCATTACCATTACAAAAATCATTGTTTGTGACACTATTTCATTATAATTTATGCAGTGTAGGTGTAAGGTCATGTCCTTTATCGTATTGACTAGCAATATCAGACTAGCTCATCAAATGTTTTTAAGGTTATTGAGCACTGCTGTAACTGACATGTGTTAATAATTTTATTTTTGCATATGTGGTATACCACTCATGCAGTTGTTGTATTAATTATATTGTTGTGTTTTATTTGCTCATGAAGCACTAAATTGTGCCAAAAGCCTACTGTTAGTGTGATAGAATGGAAAATGACCGGTCTGTATGCAGTGTCATTTTTGCCACATGAATGTTAGAGGCAAACTATATGAATATGTCCAACTGAATGCCTAGTCTTTTATCAGTGTTTTGTGGGTTTGCCTAACACTTGTGTACACAAATCCTCTCTGTCATTCTCTCTCTCTCTGTGTTCGTCCTTTTTTTTTTTAATCTATAACGGAGAAGGAATTTGTGTGTTTAGTGTGAAAATAGTGAAGTCTAAAGTGGATTATACAGTCAGGCCTATAGTTCATCCTGTTGTATAAAGATACCTTTAATAATTAGCTGACCAACTACTCTGTGGAACAGAGTCCTTATAGACAAACTCCAGCTCTTCATCCGGTCAAGACCAGAAAGTTCATTACTGTGTTTGTAAGAGCCTACCACTTGTCCCTAACCTGAACCAGAGAAATGCAGTTCACAACTATTGTTCCTATTTCTTTAATATCCATTTTATTATTATTCTCCCATATATTCATAGGTTTTCCAAGCTCTCTTTTTCCTTCAGGTTTTCCAGCAGATACCTGTGTATGTGTGTTGTTTTTTGTCACATTCCTGTCCCATCTCATCCACCATGATTTTATCACAGTAACATACTTTCACACATGCATTTATTTCATAGCATTAATTTTTTATGGGTGCATTTGAAAATTTTAAAACATTCCTTTGCATTGTTACATAAGTGGACCAATTCAAATTGCTGTCATCATTCTGTGTAACTGGAAGCCAACCTGTCTGTTCCGAAGATTGATGGCGGTGTTCAATGTACGCTCCTCCCACCTGAATGCCGTACCATAATCATATCTGTGTCTCTTTACAGAACACCACTTCCAGTGAGGGAATTTGTGTCAGTATTGAAGTGAATGATAATAAATATTGTTTGTTCATAGTTGAAGAATAAAAGACCAACTTGATGTCACTTGCTATTTTATTTCACTTCTTATGTGCTCAACATGTTTCGGACATTAATATATCCATCATCAGGAGCTTGTGACTATTCTGTTGAATTGCCACATTGGTCGTCTTGTTCTTGGTTCAGTTTGTGTTGGAGATTCAGTGTGGTTGAGTTGGAGTGGAATCCAACCACACCGAATCTCCAACACAAATCAAACCAAGAACAAGACGACCAATGTGGTAATTCAACAGAATAGTCGCAAGCTCCTGATGATGGATATATTAATGTCTGAAACATGTTGAGCACATAAGAAGTGAAATAAAATAGCAAGTGACATCAAGTTGGTCTTTTATTCTTCAGCTATCAC
>Ga0123354_10002308_pt1 | contig 24981 bp, 10 predicted proteins | sample TergutLab28metaG_2_FD_97872 | JGI IMG/M metagenome (GOLD analysis project Ga0123354, IMG submission 97872) | Labiotermes labralis P4 segment gut microbial communities from Petit-Saut dam, French Guiana - Lab288 P4 | ecosystem: Host-associated > Arthropoda: Insects > Digestive system > Gut ...
GTATTGGAACAGCGTGCTTGCAGACCGTATTGGAACAGCGTGCTTGCAGACCGTATTGGAACAGCGTGCTTGCAGACCGTATTGGAACAGCGTGCTTGCAGACCGTATTGGAACAGCGTGCTTACAGACCGTTTTGGAACAGCGTGCTTGCAGACCGTATTTCTCGTCATCTAAATTTCCTGTTTACGGGTCTGTGAAGATAGCACGCGGAAGGACAAGTATGTCATTCGGCCGTTTAAGTACAAAATGAGGTGGGCTGTTTTTTTTTCAACAGAACACAAAAGTCTCTATAGGAATTCAGAGTTTGGTGACCGATTGGGTTGGATGTCTGGACGCTTTTCAGCGACTGCGTGAATTGGTCAAATAGGGCTGCAGGAATTACTGTCTGGTGCACTTCTACTGAACTGAGGAACGTCGGGGCTTCTTCCCCATCATCGATATAAACAGAAACTGCATAAATATCTATATCGCGACCGTTATTTCGTCCATTTCGGTCGATGTCTCATGTAAGAGATGTCACGTAAATTACATTACGGGCCGCCCTGCAAAACGCCACATAACATTTAATCACAGCGTCCTGTTTCTCTTTTAATTTAATTCGCTGCACGGAAACCAAGTGGTAATACTGTAGGTTCACAGAAAACTGCAACTTGGCCCGCAAGGAGACAGGGAACGGCCAGTGAATACCTACGGCTATATGCATAATTAATGACTTCCAAAGCATGTAGCATGCCATAATATATCGTTTCAAACATAACGTTTCATGACGTTCACTTTTTCTTACACGCGTTTTTTCTTGTATGTCTGATTGTGTCTAAAACAAAATGTCTGATACTTATTGCTCATAAATAAATACAAATAGATACCTAATTATCAATAATGTCTTTGTTGTTATGCAATATACAGTGCACTGGGAAATGCAAAATACAATGCATATATGACATTTTCGCAGAGAGCTGAATGTTACAGACGACCTTAGGCCTGTCACGTGTGAAATGGATACATTATTAAAAAAAGGTAAGATAATATCTCAGACAAAATACAAAAGCCAAATACATAAAATTCATTTCATCTGCTTAGAGATCAGAGTTGGAAGAAATGCGATGGATATGCTAATTTTAAATAATATACATAGATGGACGGAATAAAATAAAATAAGTAAAGGTTTAAGCTTGCCAAGGTGCTGACGTTGGTGCTGATATGACATTGAAGATTTGCCGTTTTGAAACAGACTTGGGTATTTGAGAAAATGGCTTATTATTTCATTTTCCTTCTTTAACTTAACGTAAATATCCAGGGGTTAAGCTGTCGTTATTTTTTTCAAGAACTCAGTTTGTTTTTGTCGTGAAGTAACCAAGACACGTTTCATGTCACCTTATTCGGTCTGAGGCGTCAGAACAACGTTTTGCCCAAAACCCTTCACGTTTTTGGGATAAGCCTGAACGGCAAATTATCTTTATGTTATTCCTCCTACTATGATTGCATAAATTATAAAGACCTGATGAGTCTACTACAATTCTCGAAAGTGGGGTTTTATTATTTCGTAGCGTATAAGTCACTGTGAACAGATTTGTTAAGAATGAGAAAGGTTATATGAGTGAACGCTAATCTTGCTGTGAGTCATTCACTTTATGTTTAGAACGAATTAAAAACGTAGGGGTTTCAGTCCAAACACAGATTCTCTATTTAATAGATAAGCTTTTAAGGAGGAAATATTTATTTCTCTTCATACGGATGGTTCCATGCAGCTATTCTCATTGTAACTCACTATGCAAGAAATTTACATGTATTGATATTTAAAATATTCATGGAATACCAACGTGCGAAATGTACTCACCTGAGCGACCTGGAGCCCGGCATTTATGCACATTTGATTTAATCTGACGTTTACAATATCCGTAGAATATCTTTCGTTACATAAAGCGGGACTAGATAATGTCTTTAAATTGTGGCGTATTCTTTTTACTGTGGTGTAAAGTTAATTCAGTCTTTAATTTGGATCATAATGTGGATGACGGATCATAGTGTGTTTTATACTCTGTGATTTACATTTCAGTAAAATTTGTGTCTTCGTACAAGCAAACTATTTACGTGCAATGGACCAGTTCCACATCAAACTACTTAGATATTTATCTCTATTTTTGTTCCCTTATTTGTATAGGTAGGCGGGCATGTCAAGTGGATTGCTGTTTCGTTCCAATAGCTGTGCGGGTAAAGTGACAAACAAATAATAGAAATTTACTGGACTGGTCAATATTTGAGGCAAAATGTGATTTTGTGACATGCAGTGATATATATATATATTTATTTATTTCAGCAGACTTTGCTACAAAACATGTTCAGTTTAAGTTAGAGCTGCTGATAGCAAGACTGAAAGAACTTATTGTTAATTCTCAAGACTAAAACCTTCCTATGATTCTTTCTCCTTTTGTTTACAGAATTCAGTTGTCATAACCACTCTGTTAGTTACCGCTACAAGCAACTCATACGAGAAGTTCCAATTGCCGAATTCCGGGGGTAGGCAGTGCATTACTCTTTTCTGTATAATCACTTTGTGCTATACGTTGTTGACTAGTAGCTGATTTAATTATGTGCACTGAGGAAGCTTTTAATATAATATTTACTAAATTTAAAACAGTTCTTAAGAACACTTACAGCTACGTCTACATAAGCAATATTTATGGTGCTTCAGAAGCCCTGAAGACGGATAATGAATATTTTCGTACAACCCAGTGAACCCATCGTTTCTTATCTCTCAGGAGAGTCCCTTCCCTTTCATGCTACTTCTTTAGTTCATTTTGTTTAGAACTCGCATACGCCTTAATGTTTCTGTTTCACTTCCTACTTAGCGTTTTTAATGTACACTCTCCTTCCCTTGTCTTTTCATTAGTCTCCACATCGCAAGTTCTGTCATCCCATTATCCATATTTTTAAGGGACCGTCTGTTTATAGAAATAAGTGCTATCGCTTTCAATTAATTTCTGTAGGCTATGAGTTCTTTCTTTAAATAACGAATTATTCTCCGCATTACTGACGCTGACAATTATTAATCAAAAGAAAATTGTTTATAATACGTTCAGTAAGGTCCTTTCTATACCTATGAGTTTTGAACAGGGATTATGGTCGACACAAGCAAAGCTTAAAGGAAGGTGCAAATAAAGAATATTTAGAATTGTGTAGGCAAAAAGATTGAAGCTTACAGCGATGTGACGCTCCGTCATGAGATGAGTAGTTCCAGACGTTTCGGAGGGCTGTGGTGTCTTCGTATTGAGGACTGTTCGAATACGAAAATGAAGGCAATACGACCCTTTGGATCAGTGGAATTTACTGGCCCAAAATAATAGCGTTACGTCCCATAAGAATGGAATCTTAAGCAACACCGCTGAGAGAAAATAAATTTTCTTTATGTATATATTTATAATCGGAGATGGGATCAAAATTGTTCAAAGGTAATTTACTGACATTCTCGATTAGCAATTGAAATCGCCATTGAATTGAGATTCAACAGCAGCAATAAGAACAACAATGCAGTTCGCACAGTTGTGTTTGCTCACAGATGTAGCCTATAACAAGCAAGAAATTAGCGTTCGCAGGAGCAGCAGCGGCAGCAACTTCTGCTGCTCCGGAATCACCCGGAAATCCGGGTTCACAGAGTCACCCGGAGCTGCTGCTTCTGCTGCTGCTCTTACATGTTACTCCGGAAACGCGGATTCCGGGTGATTTCGGGAGCCCGGGTTTCCGGGTGACTCCGGGAAACCAGTCGGTTTTCACAGGAGTTCCGGGTGACTCCTGGAAAACGGAGTTCTGGGTGACTCCGAGAACACGGAGTTCTGGTTGACTCAGGAAACCCGGAGATCCGGGTGACTCCGGTAGTCCGACTTTGGGAACACGGAGTTCCAGGTGAATATGGGAACCCGGAGTTCCGGGTGACTACTGGAACCCAGAGTTCCGGGTTCCGCCTGAATTCCAGGTGACTCCGGAAACCCAGAGATCCGTGTTACCCGGAGTTCCAGGTGACACCGTGTACCCGAATTTAGTGTGAGTTCGGGAAAACAGAGTTCCGGGCGACTCAGGGAATACGGAGTTCCGGTTGACTCAGGGAACTTGAAGTTCCGGGTAACTCCACGAAACCGAACGAAACCCAGAATTCAGGGTGACTCAGGGAACCCAGAGTTCCGAGTAAATCCGGTAATCCCAAAATATGGGTGACTTCGGGAACGCGGAGTTCCAGGTGACTCACTGAAATGGGAGTTCCGGCTGACTACGGGAACAGAGACGGAACTCGGAGATAGGGGTGAATCAGGGAACCCGGAGTTCCGGATGACTGTAGGAACACTGAGTCCGGTTTCTGGAGACTTCGAGAACCAGGATTTCCGGGTAAATCTGGGAAAATGGATTTCCTCGTGAATCCGGGGACCCCGAGTTCCGGGTGACTCACTGAACTAGGAGTTCCGGTTGACTACGGGAACCCAGACAGAGCACGGAGTTACGTGTGACTCAGGGAATAAGGAGTTCCGGATGACTCCGGGAACATTGAGTCGATTTCCTTTAGACTCCGAGATCCCGTAATACCGGTTAAATCTAGGAACCATGATTTCTTTGTGAATCCGGGGACCCGCAGTTCAGGGCGACTCTAGGAACTCGGATTTCTGGGTGAGTACTGGAACCTGGAGTTCCGGTTGACTCAGGGGACATGAAGTTCCGGGTGACTCCGGGAACCCAGATTTCCGGGTGACTCAGGGAATCCGGAATTCCGGATGAATCCGGTAACCAGAAGATATTGAGAATCAGGGAACACGGAGTTCCGGGTGATTCCGCGAACTCGGAGTTCTGGGTGATTCATTGAACTCCACTTGGCTATGGGAACCCGGAGATTCGGGTCACTCATGAAACCCCGAGTCCAGGGTGAATCGGGGAATGCGGAATCGGCTTCCGGGAACTGCGGGAACCCGGAGTTCGGGTTGAATCGGGGAACACGGAGCACGGATTGAATCCGCGATCCCGGAGTTCCGGGTAACAAGGGAAGTAGGTGTTCAGGGTGATTCATAGAGCCCGGAGTTTCGAGCGACTCCGGGAACAAAGAGTTTCGGTTTACAATGTAACCTGGAGTTCGGGTTGACGAGAGGATTCTTGAGTTCCGGGTGACTCAGGGAACCCGGATTTCCGGGTGACTCAAAGAACCCGGAGATCCTGGTGACTAAGGGAATCCAGAGCTCAAGGTGACTCAGGGTAATCGGCGTTCCGGGTTAATAGGGGAAATCCGATTTCTGGGTGACTCCGGGAAACCGGAGTTCTGGGTGACTAAGAGAATCCGGAGTTCCTGTTGACTAAGAAAATCTGGAGTTCCTGGTGAATCTGGAAAACAGCAGTTCTGGCTGGATCTGGGAACACGGCTTTCCGGGCGAATCCGGAACCAGGATTTGAGGGTGAATCACTGAACTCGGAGTTTCGGGCGACTACGGGAACACGGAGTTCCCGGTGACTCAGGGAACTCGGAGTTCTGGGTGGCTTTGGAAACCGGAGTGGTGTTAGGGTGACTATGAGAACCCGGAGATCCGGGTGTCTACGAGAACCAAGAGTTCCAAGTGACTCCGGAAATCCGGAGTCCTCCGCCTTAGTCCGGGAAGACCGAGTACTACGGGTGAATCCGTGATACCTGAGTTTATTGTGACTCCGGTAACCCGGAGGACTGGGTAACTCCGGGGATCCCGAGTTCCCAGTGATTCCCGGAACCCGGAGTTTCGGGTGAATCATGCAACCCATAATTGCGGGTGACTCAAGATACTTGGATTTCGGGTGATTCATGGAACCAGGAATTCGGGAAATCCGGGAACCCGGAGTTTAGGGTCGCTCAAGGGACTCCGGGAACCCGGAATTCCGGATGACTCAAGGAACCCAAAGTTACGGTTTGGGTGGGTGATTCCGTGAACCCGAGTTCGAGTGACTTCGGGATCCCAGAGTTATGGTTTCCGCCTGAGTACCGGGTGATATGATGAACATGAAGATCCGGATTCCCCTGTAGTTTAGGGTGACTCCGGAGCACGGTGTTGCGTGTGACTGCGACAAACAGGAGTTCCGCTGGACTCAGGGAATTCGGAGTTCGCGCGACTTCGGGAACCGGAATTTTCAGGTTAATCCAGGAATGCGAATTTCCGGGCGACACTGGGAACCTGGAGTTCCGGGTGAAGCGGGTAAGCCGGATTTTCGGTTGACTTCGCGAACCCGGAATCCTCCGAATGATTCCGTGAACCCATGATCCTCCGGGTGACTCCGGAATTCGGAAATCTGCGTGATTCCGAAAACACGGAGTTCCGTGTGATTTGGGAAGGCGGGATTCTGTGTGACTCAGCTAGCCCAGACGGAAACCGGCGTTCGGGGTGACTCAGGGAACTTTGAGTTCCGGGTAATACAGGGAACCCATAGTTCCGCGTGCATCTGGAAACTTGGAGTCGGGTTTTGGGTGCATCCGGGAACCAGGATTTCCCGTTGACCCCGCAAACCCGAAGTCCTTCGGGTGATTCCAGGAACACGGAATTCTCCGGTTGATTCCGGGAAATCGGAATTCCCTGTGATACCGTCAACACGGAGTTCCGTCTGATTCCGGAAACCGGAGTTCCGTGTGACTTGTTGTACCTGGAGTTCCGGTTTATTCCGGGAACCCGGAATTGCGGATGACTTAAGGAAATCGGAGCATCGGTTTTCTACGAGAAACCGGAAGGAACCAGGAATTCCGGGTGACTCCGGAAACCACGGGTCGGGTACAGTTTGATTCTGGGTACCAGGAGTTCCGGGTGACTCTGCGAACCCAGAGTGGCGGGTTATTCCAGGAACACGGAGTTCCGGTTAACTCCACAAAACAGGAGTCCTCCAAGTGAATCGGGAACCCAGTGCTCCGGGTGATTCAGGGAACCCCACGTTCCGGGTGACTAAGTGAAATCGGAGTTCCGGGTGACTCCGGGAACATAGAGTTGAAGGTGACTGCAAGAACCCGGAGTGGCGGATAACTTTCGGAACCTGGAGTTCCGGGTAACTCAGGGAAACAAAATTTCAGGGTGATTCCAGAAACCCGGACGGAATTGGTAATTCCCCGTGACTCAGGGAATCGTGAGTTCCGGCTGAGTTCGAGAAATCGGAGTTCCGGGTGACTCGGGAACAGGAGTTCGGGGTAATTCTGTTAACCCTTACTTCCGGTTTAATCGGGGAATCCGGATTTCGGCGTGACTCCGGGAACCCGGTTTTCCGAGCGACTCCCGGAAATCGGAGTACCGGCAAACTCCGAGAAAACGGAGTTCCTGTTATCTCCGTGAATCCGGAGTTCCGTGTGACTCCGGGAACACGGAATTAGGGTGAAATCGGGAAACCACAGTTCCGATTGACTCCGGGACCCCGGACTCCTCCGTTTCACTTCAAGATACCGGAGTCTTCCGGTGCTTCGGCATGCCGGAATGCTCCGGTTGACTCCCGGAAACCGGTGTTCCCTTTGAACCCCGGAACCCGGATTTCCGGGTGACTCATGGAATCCCTAGTTCTGGGTGAGTCAGGGAACTCGGAGTTCCGGGTGTCTTCTGGGACATAATTTTCTGGTGACTCTGGGAACCAAGAGGTCAGGGTGACATGGAATTCGGAGTTCCGGGTTACTCCGTGAACTCAGAGTTCCGAGTGACTCACCGAACCCATAGTTCCATGTGACTCAGGGAACTCGGAGATACAGGTGACTCAGGGAACCCAGAGTTACGCTTGAGTCCAACAATCCACAGTTCCGGTTAACCCCGAGAACGCAGAGTTTGGGTGACTCCGGGAACCCGGGTTGCGGATGAATCCGCGCTGTTCTAGTGACTCCTGTATCCGAAGTTCTGGGTGATTTCGGGAACTCGGAGCAACGTGTTTCCCAGGAGTCCCGTGTGATTCCGTTAACTCGGAGTTTTGTGTGACTCCGGGAATCTGTAGTTGTGAATGAATCCGGGAACAAGGAGTTTCGGGTGACTCCGGTAACCCGCAGTCCTCCGGTTGTCTACGGAAACCCGTAATTCTTCTGGTGAGTCCGAGAACCCGAAATTAAATTAAATTAAAGTCGTCGTTTCTGGGTATAAAATACTTTGTCAGAGCTAGCAATCTGAGCTGATCGCGAAGAAAACTTCGATGAGACAAAAGGAAGTTTTTCCTATTGCATTCCATTTTTTATTTTTTCTTAACATCCATAAGAAACTTAGCATGTTTTGTCCACGGTTGTTTGCAGTACGCATAAGGAAACTATCTAAATTTTTTCTTAGTTTAGTTAACGATGGTTTTCAAAACAATGCCACATGTAACGTCGAATTAGCAGAAATGCTGTTCATGAAAAGTGAGAAGACGGGAATTGGGAAAAGACGGTCGTATTGTGATGTGTTCGTCTGATTACACTGAAGAATTTACAGTAAATCTCAGTAAAAGTGTCTAAATTCCGACACCGAGCAGATCCGGTTACCTCCCGAAGAAGCGCCCAGGACATTACTGCCACCATCCACAGAATTTCAAATGAAAATGATTTTGAAATATAAATTTTGCATTCTGTTGTGTTGTCCATGTCTGAACCTTGGTTCTCAAACATAACAGTCTAATGTTTCCAGTGTACAAAATATTATTTAAGCGAAAAAGTTGTACAATTCGCTGTTATACTCAGTACATTCCTGTTATACTCAGTACATTCGCTGTTATACTCAGTACATTCCTGTTATACTCAGTACATTCGCTGTTATACTCAGTACATTCCTGTTATCAGATCGAATATTCCACTATAAGTTTATGGATCTGCGTTCGACGGGAGTTTTTCTCAATTCGTTTGGAACGTAGATTATAAAAAACTTGAAGGGCCGTGACGCTGGGTAAGATATTTAACAACGTGCCCTTTCCTCCTTACTGTGTTTGACTTCTACGTGTTGCAGACCCACCACAACCGAGAGGATCTACTCAATTTACTAGACGAGTAATTAATTTGGTTGTAATTGCCTCTAGTAAATCACCTGTTTATGAGGTCATTTCAGTCAACCTGGTATGTAATAGGCTACTTATTAGTTAAAATTCACTTTCGTGTACTACACTACTGGCGTACAACTTGTAGGTGGGGTAGTCCGTTCTTTCCAGACGTGAGTGGCACCATTATTTATTCTTAACAAAAAAATCTGCATACATTTGGAACCACGAAATTCTTGAGTTCTGAAATTGTCAGGTAGTAGTAGCTAACGACGTAGACTACTTTGCGCATAAATCTGCATATACACTTATGTAGAGTACAGAATTTCTTGACATTTTTATTCTGCTGTAAACTGAATTTTTGTTTAAATATGTCGACATATTTACCCATGTATTTGCTTAATTCCAATGGAATTAGCATGACTTGAGAAAATTTATTGCATTTCACGCCTTCTTTAATCATCCATACTATTATATTCATGAGGGGTGTTGTGGTAATGCTGGAAAGAATAATTTTTTATTGTTTACAAAGAAAGTGTGGTTAGGAATGCTGTCTTTCTGAAGCTTCAATTTTGTGGGATGTTGGTCAAAAGTCACTGATGTTTTTCATCTTGGACTCTTCTTGGATTGTTTGATCACGAAAATGAAGACATTAGGATCCTTGTGAAAGTGGGTACCTGCTTACTAGTCCCAAAAGCCTGGAATCATCAGAGGATAATAACTTTAAATTTCAATTTTAAGTGACTACGTATTTTCAGCACTGCATGCTGCCGTCCATAAACTTATGAATTTATTCACTCCGCTGAATTTATTGTACATCTATAACCTAACCTAACTCCCGTATTCTTTCGTCGAAATCTCTATTTCATTTAGTAAATATTTCCATATTTATATATTTTAAGCGCGAAGAGTTTTCAGGTATTTTTTGTAATTATTTTAACTTTTTGCGAATATTAATTTTTACCCATTGAATTGATATTGGACTGCTTATTGCCGACGAGTGAGGCATCACACTCGCCCGAACCGTCAGTAACTGTTTACCACTAGGCGTGGCATCTAGGAAGACTTAAATTTTCACTGTTTCATGAGTTACGGTAAATTCATGCGTTGGCGTAACAGCCCCTAAAAGGCCTTGGCCTCTTCATTGTCGACGCTTCGCGATCATACTCAGACACACCACAACCGGTAGAAATCCTTTGGCCGATCGATCAGCCCGACGCAAGCCTGCACCTGACAAAAAACGACACTCACAAGAGACAGGCGTGCATGTCCCGGTGGGGTTCGAACCCAGATTCCCAGCAAACGAGGCTGCATACCCTCGTCTTAGACGGCGCGGCCATCGGGATCGGCCGTAATTTTGATCTGGGTCTCGTAATTACGTAAATAATGTAGTAACTGAATATCAACGACTTGCAGAACCTGGAGAAATTACCTCATGGCTGTTACGTAGTGTCTCCAAACGAGTGTTCGTCGCATTCTGCCTGCCATGTGCCAGGAAGTCAGATCACAGAATTACATTACCATACTTCACCTAATCAAATGCCATTCCGCATCTTTGCTGGCGACATTTGTCATAGTATAAATTTTAGCCGAACACGATTGCGGATAAAATTCGACAGAATACAGATTTCTTAGTATGTAAGAATAGGACAAAAGTTTTAGGTTATCACAACTGAATTAGTGACAATTTGTGTCTTCTAATGTGCGACGTCGTGTGACCTGTTACAATTGTGCTAACGTTTCATAGGATCATTCCGCTTCCATCTTCAGGGTAGATGAATAAACCACATCAACTAACCACTGAGTAAGACAATTAAATGAGGACGACAACTTGTCCAAAGTGCAATTCGTCGTTTGTTGTTAGTTCAAACCGTTGCTGCGAAAGATGCTCATGGCAGGAATGCGAAAAGAGTGCCTTATAAATTACACTGGTCGGCATAAATTTACTCCCTGAAATCAGTTTGTTTTTTATTGGAAATAGGTTTACAAACACGAATATATGAATAAAATAATTCTATCACCTTCACCTTGGATGATGCCAGGTTTTATCTCAGTTGAAAGACCAAAAATCGAAATTTGAGGCTGTACCAAAGGGTATTTATTTTATTCATTTATTTTTACTTATTGAAGTCACTAAAATACCAAGAATGATTGTCTCAAACTGTACCTGAAATTGAAAAGACCTCCTTCCAAATGTTTAGCGCCCCATAAATTTGCAATGTAAAAATTATCACACTGCTAATAAAAGGGATGCTACACATACAGATATTTTATTACAGCGACAAAACAAAGGGCTAAGCTACTCAGATCAAGACTTAAACAGTGGAATTGTCTTGAGAAAAATATAGAAGTATCATTTTGTTGGAATTGGCAGTCAGACACAACAACGTGTTGCTCAAAGAATGGTGAAAAGCATACTGAAAAACGTCCAAGAATTAATGGAAGGATTGAAACTTGAACACACTTCTGGGCAATGGAGGCTTTCATTGATTCATCTAAGGTCAGTTTGAAGGCAGTGTTACTCCACAATTGAAATAAGTTTCCTATTATCCCACTGAATCATGCAGATCATATGAAAGGAAATTAAAAGGAACTTAGGTCTTGCTGCATAAAAAGCCATATATAAAAACAGTGGTGTAATATATTTGTTGACCTGAAACTTACAGCAATGCTGACTGTGCAGCAAAGCGGATACACTAAACTCTTCTTTAATGTGAAATGGACAGCCGAGCGAGGGACTGCCACTACACAGTAAACCAACTGGTCACTCCTTTCAGAAACAACACCAAGTCAGAAGAATGTGGCACATTCTGCTTTAGATTATAAGTAAAAAATCTGTTTGCTTCTTTTGCATATCAAGCTCGGTTTGATAAAAATATCTGTGAAAGCGATGGATAAATAATGCGAAGGTTTTGCCCATTTAAACAAAAATTTTCCGAAATGTCAGGCAAAGACGAAAGAAGGAATTTTCTTTGGTCCACAAAATACACACCTACTCGAAGAAAAAGACTGTGGTTCAAAATTAAATTCTACAGAACGAATAGCCTGGAAGGCATGAGAAGACGTTTGCAGAAACTTTCTAGGCAATGAAAAGCTTAAAGTTACAGTGAAATTATGCAGGAGTTAATTTCATCATACAGTACTGCGGGTTGTAACATGTCATTGAGACTTCATTTTCTGCATTCATATTTGGATTTTTTCCTGAAAACATGGGATCCCTCTCCGTCGAACGTGGCGAAATCCTCCGTAAAGATACTTTCAAAACTGAGAAGATGTAAAGTGGAAAATGTAGTCCAGATATGTCGGCTGACTACTGTTGTAGTCTTATAAGGGAGACAACAAGTGGCGAAAATAAGAGGCAGAAGAAGACGATGTGAATGTCTAGTGAATTTTTCTAGTTAGGATAACGTAATGTGGAGACTTGGTTCGCTATTTGGTACTTTGTATTGTAATACTACTATTTATTGTTACGAACGTAGTTATTTAATTCAATTCTCTCTCCCTTATCACTGGTGGATTTTAGAGCAATTTGGTTACCATATTAGGTTTCAGCAATGACAAAAAGCTATTAATTACCCCGACTTTTAACATGGAGCGGTTTTTATTTCCGCTGACCAGTGATATCATAGGAGACCGCCTACATCCAGCACAAACGGATGTTGTAGTCTTGGCTGAAGGCCTTGGTGTACGCGTGTACCTGTTGGGAACAGGATCCAGTCTGGCGATTAGGTCTTTGACTGGATGGATATCCGGGTTTATAGCCCAGAAAGATTGTGATCGCACTGGTTAAAGGCGGTCCCGACCGTGGGTAATGTATAATAAACCCGGCATTTGCCTTGAAACTGAGGAAAACTTCGAAACGTCTGTCAGGTTGGCCGCTTAGTGTTAGTGTTGATTCGACGTGGTCGCCTTGTTGTTGGCAGCCTTCACTGTCCTACTGAACGTCGCGTGCTTTGGTAAAAGCGCTGGTGAATTCAGACAGCCCTTGTGCCGACCTGAGTCTATTGACTTCCTGTGCCCGCCCTTCTTTTTCGCGTACGGTTTACTTCGTCTACCCTGATATTGGTGGCAGCAACATCCTATCAAAAGTCAGAATATTTCTAGAAGACTTCACGTCATCACTTCGTTGAAGATACGAATCTTCAAATAAATGTCTGTTGAGAAACCCCATGAAAACATGGGGAGTAGACTGTAGATACCGCTGGTACAACCAGGACAATGTAAGAACTAACTTACGTAACCGAATGGGTTATCGGCTCTGCAAAACCAAGATTGGTCGAGCGACTCTCAATTCTGCAAGATACACACGGATTCAAGGCTTGCATGTTTCTTTCGATATTTCTAACGTGTGATTTCACCATAAAATTGTATTCTCATCATGCAGAAACTTTATAGAAAAAATTCCAAACGTTCGCGATAACGGACAATTGTAAGGCCGACACAGGAAACCTAGGAAGTTGAAACTAGACGGTGGTCAAATTTTCGACACTTCAGATGAAGTAGGCCGTAGATATACAAAACCCTAAATCAGTAAGATGAAGGTATAATGTGTTTCACAAATACTTGGCTGAAACCGGCCATGTTTATTCTGTATTAGTGTATACTTTATATGTATTGTGTCTATTGTACCTACAATTATTATGTGCGTTTGTAAAGAAGTTGTAATGAGCAACTATTGACGTCATGTGTGGTTGTCCCTTTGTCTTCATGGAAAAACACTATTCTCACAGGGCGTATTAGCGTGAAATTTCGTATTTGAGATTATTACAAAAATTTGTCGACACATTTTAGATTTGTTAGAATCGGACAAAAATAGATAATTGACTTGAATACGTATGTACGCTTACAGTGTCTTGCCATTATTAGTTTGTAGAAATGAGACAATTTTCTATTTGTCGACGGTATTCGCGTTTTCAGGAAGGTCTCTACTCTCCTACGAAGCCTCGAATAGTCTTTTAAGTCCAGCAGATTCCATTTGGTACATAAAATGTGTGAGCAGTTTCGATGAATAAAGCCGAAAATAAGAATGTTTTTAGTAGCTATTTAGAGCATTTAGGCACAACTAAGGACGTTTGAAGGTCCAATTCATAATAAAATATGAAAGTTTGCAAACGTCTCCATAATATTTGATGTAACGACACTCACAACCTGACTTACGCTTAGTGGAAAATCAGAGAAAGAAGAGAATATTTTTGAAGAAAAAGAAGGTATAAGCAAGACAAGAAAAGAAACGGTTCACATTTGCCGCATGAAAAATTTTTACAATACTGGATTCTGTGTACTTCATGCAGTGTGCGCAGTATTTTATTGGTATGAATAATGATTAGTGTTTCTAAGTCTCCTATATAGTTTGTTTTTGGCGCGACAGCCCCCAGTGGGCCAGGTCCTCCTCATTCTTGAGGGTTCTAGATCACACACAGCGACGCACCACAGTCGGTAGGACTCCTCTGGACGAGTGATCAACTCGTCATAGACACCTCTACCTGACAACAAACAACACTCACAACATGCTCCCGGTGGGATTCGAACCCGCAGTCTCAACAGGCGAGCGGCCGCAGACCTATGTCTTAGACCGCGCGGCCACTGGGACTGGCCTTCTATATAGTAATTGATTATATTTAACACATGTCACAGCTGTGGGTGAACGTGTACAAGAACAAATGATGAGCACTGCTGAGCCTAAACCCCCTTCTCTGAAGCTATGAAGTGAGAAGTGAATTACATTTCATCCATTATACTGGTATCATTTTAATTTGCAGACTAATGGAATTTTAACCTTTCGGGAAATAAAACTCGGAACTTTATTGTTAGAGCATACTTTTGTCTTGCTTTATTGTCAATACCTTCGAAAGAGCAGGGACTAACACATCTTTTAAATTATGCAGCCTTTTTATATGCTGACATTCACTGCTCATAAAGTCTGATAAGCGGCTCTTTGTGACCCGTAACTTCATCGGTGTTGAAAAGTCCCTAATGACTCTGTGCCTTATACTTTTCTTCATAGTTTTTGCAGTATGAACATTCTCTTTCTCTCTCTCTCGGATTCCATTTCTTCATCACATAACTTTATATGCCTGTGTTAATAATTCGATCATCAACTCACGCGTCACTCTGGCTGCTTTAGGGTATCGTCCAGCACTAAAACACTCCCATTACGCTAATGTTAATTACATGTACACACATAAACATAAGTGTTATGTGAAAACGTAATGTTGTCCGTTCTCCACGGTACAGTTCTTGAGAGTATAACAGTCAGTCAGATAATCAGGAATTTATCCAATTATTATGGAACTGGGAAATTAATTACCATCTTCACAAGAAACAACCACAATAATATCCTACTACATATAATTCGGTATCAATGCATAGTTTTCCGTGTGGTCCCTTCCATTCATATTCGCCGACTGAAATTTAACAATCTTTTGCAACTTTCCAACCAATAAATAATACTCGGCCCCCGTATTGCATCCTCCTGGCTTTCTTTACATGTAATAGGTCAAGAATACACGTTACGAAACACTTCGTTATGCGATTTTCTTCACTTTTCTTTTACATCTATATTTTTTTATTCAACACCCTGTACTCAAACACTCTCCACCTATATTTTTCCCTCAGGTTAACTTATCCACACGTGCAGATCAATATGTTTAAAATTATATTGTAATTTAGTTGTAGTTCTTTAAGATTTTATTTGGCGATTAGCATTGAATTACCCTTCATGTCTCCCGTCCTCGAATGTCGTTTCTCATGCTCCAGAGTAATGTAGATTATATTTCCTATTTATAATATTCTTACAAATTCTAGAATTAAAAAGATTTTTATGCCCTCCTCTGTATTTTTGCACCTTACGCCTATATTTTAAATACACGAGGAAAAGTAAGCTTGTCTAGTTGTAACGTGACAATTCACCTCCTCGAACTTCTGGCATAAAACAAACTTTTTTTTGGAAGGGTTTCTAGAGTCTTCTAACATTTCCAGCAAAAATATCGGAGCCGTCCTTAAGTACCTTACGAGTTCTTCCTTGCTTATCTCTTTCATTCTTACAGCTAATGATTACTGTAGCATCAGGTTTGATTAGCAATACATGTGACTTATAAAATGTCATCGAGTTACTACCTAGTCTATCGCTGAAAACTGTTTAGAGTTGTTAACAATTTTGAATTTTGGTTTTAGCTCCTGGTACTTGTGAAATTAAATGTAGGATTGCTATAGCTAAAGCTGCATTCAACAAGAAGAGGGCTCTTTTTTACTAACACATTGGGCTTGGAATTGAGGAAGAAGTTTGTGAAATGCTACAATTGGAACATAGCTTTATATATGATGCTGAAACTTGGACGCTTCGGGCAGTAGATAAGAAACACCTGGAAAGTTTTGAAATTTGGTGCTGGAGAAGGATGGAAAAGATCAGTTGGACCAATCATGTGAGAAATGAAGAAGTATTACTTACAGTCAAGGAGCAGAGGAATATCCTACATGAAATAAGTAAACGGAAGGCTAACTGGATTGGTCACATTTTGCGTAGAAACTGCCTTATGCAACAAGTTATTGAAGGAAAGGTAAAAGGGGGGTGTGGGTAGAAGTGACAGGAAGACGAGGAAGAAGACGTGGGAAGCTATTGGATGACATTAAGGAAAGGAGAGGATACTGTCATTTGAAGTAGGAAGCTCTAGATCGCACTATGTGGAGAGCTCGCTTTGGAAGAGGCTTGGGACCTGTTGTAAGACAGACTACTAAATGAACGACAGTTTTAAAATTCTTCAGTACATTTGTCATGCTTGCAATTCTGTATGTTTTCTGTGTCTGAGACTTAGTGAGTATATGCATTTTTCAGATACCCCAAGGATTCACTTTTAAGCATAGCGTCTAAAGTCCTTGAAGGTCTCTGCACAAGTCTGTGGAAATTATAATGTTTCGTTTCTAGGGAACTACGTTTTTAGCCTTTAAAGTAAGTGCTGTAAAATTTCTCCGAAAGCGAGGTAAAAGAAATTCCCGTAAAACGGCTGTGTGGAATAAAAATCTACTAAATTTTCCGAAAGGGTGCAGTCAAAACCCAGACTTGTAAAAAACTGGAATATCTCTTCTTTAACAACAACAACAACGACAACAATACTTGCATTGCATTACCTGTAATAATTTTGTAATGTAATTTCATATTAATTACTTGTAGTTCTGCGTTTTTTACATACCGTCAATGATGTGAAATAACTTTGTTCTCCTCTTGATACTATAACAAGGTCTCGAGAAAGGAAATGTTGCAAATTGCAGCTAATGTGTTTTTCCATCGGATATGAAAATATGGAGATACAAGCATACAATGTGAGTTTGTCCAACATTATATATTGAAACAAAACAGGGCAGAGGTCTTCATAAAAGTGACAATGTTATTTTTCCGGAGTCATTTCACTCGATTATTTTAATATTCTGCAGTGACATCTACAGTGTCGTAAGTTGCTTTCCTACGGCAATATTGTGGTAGTAAAAAGTGGCAGATTATCTGAGAGATGATAGAAACGACCCATTTCTTTCCAGAACAAAATATATTTCAGTTTTGAAATTAATATCTAAATTCCAAGTTTTATTTACATGTATAAGTTTTTTTCGAGGCTATATACGACTAGGTTTCGTAGTATTATAAAAACTCGGATTTTGCAGAAAAAACACCTAGTCTTGTGTTTGGTAAAATGTAAATAAGAGCCAGTAAATGCAAATATGTGCACAATAAAACGGTTCAGCATAGTGTTACAATCAAGTCCTGATTGGATTTTTGTACGGATTGTTTGAGATGGAATGCAAACTACTCCTATGGCCACAAGTCTAGTTTTCATATTGTCTGGATCTCGCATGGAGGCACGCAGTAGCGCATTTGGTGGAAGCACTGCTGTACAAGCCGGAAGGTCGCGGGTTTGATTCTCTATTGTGTCACTGGAATTTTTCTTTGACATAATCTTATGGCCCTGGGATCGACCAGCCTCTAATATAAATGAGTACCAGGAATATTTCCTGGCATGTAAAGGCGGCCGGTGCTTAGGGCTGACAACAGTACCACTTTCATGTGCCGATTGTCTTGAAATTTGGGAATCTCAACCTCCTGGATCCCTCAGGGCCTGTCCAACTTTACTTTTACCTAAACCTCGCAGAGTGTTTTGTTCAGGCATTTGGTTGTCAAAACAGCTGGCCGTAAGAGTTTTGCTTCTTTCATTTTGTATATAGAAAGAGACCTTTAGGAAAGAAACGAGGCTCAGGAGGAGAGTTTGCAGGCTTCTTACTTCCGTCGATTCACATAAGCTTACTGCTGCAGTTTAAACACTTTAAGTAATGACAATGAGAACTTTGTTTCAATTCGAAATGGTAGAACATCCTGGGACAAGTAAAAATTCATCCTACTGACTTATATTGCGGAATTGAGTTTTCGGCTGTAAGAGGAAGAGCACATTAGTTTCTTGGGAAAGGTGGTGTGCCTTTTGAATTAGATAACATCACACTGATTGTCAGCATGGGTCTGTATCTTACCTAAAAATGCGTGCTCGCAAAACGAAAGCGAATATTAGGTGCCGCATTATGGTACGTGCCTGTTTTAGAAGACAAAGACACATCATGTTCTAGTGACTATAAAAGTATAACTCACGTAACAGCTACTGAGTAAGTATAGGTTACGCATTAACACTGTATTTGTTAACTCAAAACTATACTTTTGGCGTTACTCTTCGAATTTTCGTCAGCGCGGAAATAACCTTAAGATTCTAAGGCCTAAAACCAGTGTTTGAATCCTGACACTCGTCTAGGAATACACCAAAGTTATTTATTTACAACCAATGAACTCACAAAGCTCTCTCCACGTGAACTATATCCACCTCAAGGAGAATTAGTAAAGAATGGCAAGGCAGGCTACAGCAGACAAAGCTGGACAAAGAATTTACATAGAATGTCTAATTGAATAATATGGAAACAGTTCCTGCAGTAGAACGGAAAAGGTCACCGAGACTGAGGGTTGCCACAAAGAAGGAAAGAGTGCGGAAAGCGTAAAGCTTGCTTGTTTACACCATGGGTGTGTAATAAGAATAAATGAAAATGGTAACCCTGGAATGGCAATACCCATGGGTGCGAGACAAAACAAGCCTTGTGTCTTAAGATTTGGAAACTTTACTTCGTTTTGCGATTATTTAAGTTCTGTCAGAGAAAAATAAGGAATAATTTGGAATAATTTCCATGTACTGTAACGTTATATCGAGTTCTGAGGGGAATTTGCGATGTCTGATTTTTGTTTGTTTGTTTAAACTGAATCTATGGTGTTATGACAATAAGAAATGTAAGTTATTATCTGTACTAACAGCCCATCCCAGTGGCCGCGTGGCCTAACGCATGTGTCTGGGGCCGCTCACTTGCTGGAATTGAGGGTTCGATTCCCGCTGGCGGCATGAATGTCTGTTATGATTGATTTGTTTTGTCTGGTAAAGGCCTCTGTGTTGGGCTGATTACTCGTCCAGAGGAGCCCAACCGAGTGTGGTGTATTAGAGCATGATCGTGAAGCCTGGATACTGAGGAGATCCCGGATCACCAGAAGCTGTCGTGCTATGAAAAAAAAACTGTACTATTTCATTCTTACTTCTGTGCATATTATCCATCACCACAGTTTCTTGGTTTTTTGAGGATAGTAGACTTCAAAGGGAAGACGACAGACATTCCTGACAGTTCATGAGTAAGCGCCTGTCTTCTGTGATATATACCTACCAATACCTGTGGACTACCGTAGGTCTAAATCTTTCTTTCGAAACAAGAAATAATTTAAGAAAATTTGTTCGTAATGCCTTTAAATTCTTCAGCAACCAATTAGACATCAAGTAACCACTATGTACTATAGAAGTTGGGTTATCTTTGATAAAGTCTTCATTCTGCAATTTCGTTCAAACTTTCAAAGTAAATACGTACTTAGGAGCAAACAGAAGTCGAAGAGTAAACTTTGTATTCTGCCTAAGTGCTTGATTCAAAGTAATTTCTTATTGCGGGTGCCTTATCACAAGAAGTGCCTGTAGAACACCACTGTATCGCCTATGGTAATGGCATCTGATCTTGCGTAGAGGTATGCAGGTTGCCACATACCGACAGTAATTTCAGCCAAGTGTCAACAGATCTATATTCCTGTAGTAGGAGGCTGTAAAATCCAGGTCTTCCCACAAGAATGTAATGGTTAGCTCGGGATAAGTGTTACATGTTGAAGATGTGTTTGATATTTTTTCGGGATTTAACTGGCTTGTTATCAACTGGAATGTTTAAAGCCTAATCCTAGATATTTCGTGGTTTTCATTCGTCCGTTTTTTGGATTGGTGGTCGGAAGAAATGTGTCTTTCATTTCGGTAGATAGGTACGGACATTTCGGAGGGACCTTCTACCTTGTCCTAATGTCGGTCCGTACTTACAGAAATACGCAGCACCACAGGTCAAAGCTTCTCCCTAAAAGGCTTTCAGTATTCTGGCAAAATGTGTATTGCAGTGCGCCTGCATGTAGGCAAATAGACACTCTACCCTGACGGAGAATTTGCCTGGTGACATGGCGAATGGAGTGCGAAGAAACGAGTCTCATTTTCGTTTCTATCAAATTCTGTTGTGACTGCTCGTTACTCAATAAAGCAACTAGCCAAAGGTACGAGTCAATAAATTTCTGTGAAAAATGTGCGTGGACGTGTGTATGTGTGTATATTTATTTATTTGAAACTGAAAGACGAAACACTATGTCGCACTACGTGTGTGGAGAACTCGCTTTGGAAGAAGCTATGCACTTGTAGTAAGACAGGCCACAGAACCTATGTATATATATATATATATAGAAGTAGATGTTTTCCTTGTCCACGCCACGAAAGCATGTCGAAGACGAAGATACATAGTTCCTCTCATTCTTAACTCCCACTCTAGATGGGGGTGAGAGGTCAAATTCACGCCCCGGCCGCTTTACCTCCGGAAAAGAACCCCGGTACCCACTGACTAGGAGTCCGGGCCCAAAAACCGGTATGGAAGTTTTCGATTAAAGAATAAGTCTTAATTCCCACCGGGATTCAAATCCAGGACCGTCCAGTCCGTAACTTATTCGCTATACCGATTACGCTACTATGACAGTGTGTGTGTGTGCGTTCGTGCTTCCGTGTGTGTTTCTGTAAAGGTTATGTTACATACGAGTGGTTATATTAAAGTGTAAAAGAGAATTCTAGTGTTGTGTGGTATGACAGACTGTAGGTTAGTATTCAGGTACGTAAGTTACGAAAGAACTTACTTTTCGTCGTCTGGGTATTCCTAGATAACGAAGCCACGGGGCACTGTTTTTACCTGTATTGCACATGTAGCCATTATTATGGTAAATATATAAACGTCCTACTACCAAAGCAGTATAAAATCGATCTAATGTACAGTTACAAACAAAAGTATCAGAACGTTGCAGTTTTGCGTTATCAGAAATAAGCAATTATTTCTCTACTATTTATTTTCTGGAAACAGGGACTGAGAAATTTGACTCAAAGAGGTAAGACTTCTGACTATTATATGGAATGCAGTCGGTTCGAATCCTGGTTGACATATAATCCGTCATTATATTCTTCGTGGTTTTTTCTACCCCCTCTGCAAGCATGCCGGCTTATATCAAATTCGGTTACCAGAATTTTTACAGCCTTTCCAACTCATTCACTAATTACCCTATCATCTTTATAGTCTGAGCTGCTGACTGACTGCAACCTCAGACCGGGTCATCACTAAACTGACAAAATAGAAACAAAACAGAAAATTAATATTTTGCGAAAAATCTGCAACAAATCTGTAACATGTATGGGACATTTCTGCACCTTGTTTGTGTTTTATGAAACTCTACTGAGACACATCGCCGGTCGTTAAAGGTCAAAAGGTTTCTGTTTTGTTGCAAATTTCACTACCTGCAGGCTGGTCTCAGCGCAGTGTGGACCTTTCTTTATGTGCAGAGGACATAGAGTTATCAACTCGAAGGTGGAGTGCGGAAGAGACGTGCATTTTACGTTAATTTTTTCGGTTTCTCAATGCTGGTCTCACCCAAAAACGCCTCTTATTTTTATATTTTGATATTTTTTATGCGAGGAATATAAGGCCAGCTGCAGCCATTCATACGTCCTTATCATCTTCGTTTACTTGATCCAAATGATGTATTAACTTCATTACACTGTGAAAGGGACAAGAAGCGTCTTAGAAAATGTTTGCGTTTTGTCAGATATGTTTGTATGTGTATGTGTGTGTGTGGACATTAGTTTCACTTCCGTATTCGCTCTCTTTCCGTTTTGTTTATGTTTTGTTTTTTTCTGTTTAGTGTGGACCCGGCCTCACATAAACAGTAAGGACAAGACTGCAGCTTGTGTACACCGTTACTTAGTAAATGGACTTAGTATAACATTCTTTAGTTTCAGAATATCGTACATTTCACGGCACACATGTTAATGTAATTCATTTGAGCCCATAAGAAGAAATTACATCCCTTTCTAAGCCGTTGTGCATGGCTATCTTAAACACTTGACAACTCTAAGTGTAAATTTCTTATACCGAATTTTACCGAAATCAGACAACAAATGTTGAAAGTATGGATTGAAATATGTTTATAACTTCAATTGAATTATGACGCTCACCAAGCCGTTTTCATGAAACTCACAGTGGTTCTTCTATATTAATTTTTACCAAAGTCAGAAGAAAACATGAAGAAAATACGGACATTTCATTTATGCCATTCCGCAAATCATGGCTTTTACTGCACCAGTTTTAAGAAACACACCACTGCTCAATGAAATTATATGCACATCATCTGTATTGACTTTGACCTAAATCAGCCAATAAATGTGGTAATTACGGGTAGAAAATTATTTTGACCTCTGGGTAAAATATTGTCTTTACTGCACCAATTTTCATGACACATATGTAGCTTCAATAGCCTTACACGGGTATATTCTGTGCAGCATGTCACCATATAGGTAAAGAAATATGGAAAATCCAGGTATAAACTTGACGCCCGTCAGTAAAGTATGGTTTATTCGAATTTCACATAACTCAAGCTTGCATAACAACCTTGTGTAAAGAAAGCGAATACCGAATTTGAAGCAAATCCGAAGAACACTTTAGACGCTGATACCATGTCACAAACAGACAGAGAGAGAAACAGACAGACAGACAGACACAGACGTACATCTCCTACATAAGGCGTTCTTTTTCACTTTGTAAAGAAGGGCTAAATGTGGACGAACAACGTACATTTTGCGTGGTTTTAGGCTTCCGCCGCGAATTAGATGGGACCTGCGCTTTTCTGTGTTATAACACAGCGAGCAGTGATAATTTATTGTCGACGTTTCGGGACAACTTCTCTGTCCCGTCTTCAGGGGTCAAGAATCCACTATTTAAGATTCTTGACCCCTGAAGACGGACCGATAGGTTGTCCCGAAACGTCGGTACGAAATTGCCACTACTCGCTGAGTAATAGCTCAGAAGAGAGCAGTTCTGTGAGCATATTTTAATAATAAATGCTGTCAGTTATCTTGCTATTATTGTTGAATGTACTGTACCACCAGTGTTCTGCCCGGTACACACGGTACACACACGTTTGGACTGGAAACAGGGGGTAGTCTTGGATATGCTGCGCTGTGAGTCTGATTTCCATGGTAACCGTGCCAGGTAACTCGATGGAGGGGGTTGGGTCGAGACAACACCCACGCCCTTTTCCACCCCCTTCCCCCTGCTGTACTTTATCTGCAGGCTGTAGACCAGTTTCTGCACTACTTAGTTCACGAGTCGACCGCGTGATATGGGTGTATTATGGACTGATATTATAAACCTCGCTTTGCCATTCCCGTACTGAAAGGAGCAATATAGAAAATTTGCCCACTCTGTAGGCATTAATATGCACTTTTCTATTGATAGGCTCTACAATAATCCGTGACCTCTGTCACTGATAAGAGTGTTAAGCTTTGAATTAACCCCTGTATGCTTGTATGTCTATATACAGGTTTTCCTCGGTTTACAGCACGAAATTTCATACTTGTGCCATTAAAATTATAGTTTTTTGGAACACTTCCCTTGAATGTTCCTTCGTCTAGTAAGGTGAAGTCGTCCATTTACTTCAGTGCAATACAAAGTTAAGATACTCAGAAGGAAAGGGTGTGATTTGTTGAATCTCTTCTTGAAAGGAAAGAAAACATTACTCTGAGAAAATTGGTTTAAGCGACGTGTTATGACGTGTTCTTGAGGTTCCTGGTTCGAATCTCGGCCGTTTTGTAGGCTGTTGAGTTTTTCAGCGGTATTCTTCAGTGTATCCCAGCAGTTTCCTACATGATAATGTAGTTGCGCCATGAGCGCTTTCTGTTACATGTTTTGCGACTCATTTTTCACCAGTCGTTCTAATTTTCCACTCTGCGTTGTTGGAGATAGCGACATATTAGAGACTGTAATTAATATGTCGAGAAAAGTACGTACTAAGGGTGAAGGTAAAACGTAAATTTGTCCCTGTGCTCGCCTTGAATGCGTATTGGTTTAGTAGAGCTATAGCGCCACTCACTTTTAACATTGGTTCTAGTTGGACATTTTTGGTCAGTTTCATTTCTCCGCCACTTTACCCCCGAAGAAGGAGCCCCCGATATTCCTGAGCAGGAAGCTGGATTTCGTAACCGGTATGGACGTTTCGGCGAAAAATATTTCTTACTCCAGCCCATAGCCTATTCACTTTGCCGACTGAACTATCCCGGCTCGACATGTTGATGGCATTATTCTTATTTTAATTTGCAAGTGAGCGAAGAAGAAACACATTTCTTTACTTTACAGCAATTTGGAAATAGTTACAGATGAAGTTAGCCGGAGTTGGTTGGAAGGTAGTCCGAAAAAAAGACATGATCGCAGCAGCAGCAACAACAACAACAACAACAATAACAGCAATAACAACAACAACAATAATAACAAAAACAACAGCTACAGCTACAAGTGAGGTTAGCTGGATTTAAGAGGAAGGTAGTCCGAAGAAAAGAGGCGTGAACTCAACGACAGTAACATAAA
>Ga0123354_10002311_pt1 | contig 24961 bp, 18 predicted proteins | sample TergutLab28metaG_2_FD_97872 | JGI IMG/M metagenome (GOLD analysis project Ga0123354, IMG submission 97872) | Labiotermes labralis P4 segment gut microbial communities from Petit-Saut dam, French Guiana - Lab288 P4 | ecosystem: Host-associated > Arthropoda: Insects > Digestive system > Gut ...
AAGAAGATAATATAAAGGATTTCAAGGCCTACCCATCTTGGGTGTTCAGATTTATGAAGAGGAACAATTTAAGTGTGCGCTTCTCCACTAGTGTTGTAGAAAGTTGGGCTGCTGTAAATGAAAACTGTGTTAGGAATGGTTTCATTAAAGCACGAGATGAAGCGGTGTCCGGTGACAGTGATTATGTACATGATGATACATTTTCAGAAATGGAAGCTGAAGAAATACCAAAAGAGATCTTAAACGCGATTGATTCTTTCAATGTAGAGTCTGACGAAGAATTTCTTGGATTTGAAGGAGATGAAGTGGTGTCCAGTGACAGTGATTATGTACATGACAATACATTTTCAGAAATGGAAGCTGAAGAAATACCAAAAGAGATCTTAAACGCGATTGATTCTTTCAATGTAGAGTCCAATGAAGAATTTCTTGGATTTGAATAGTGTTATGTTTAATAAATAATGAGTTATACTTCTACCTTAGTTTTGTTATTACACTTGATTTACCTCTCATACCTTTCTAATGTATACCATGCATGTTCATTTTTTATGAATTTAGACCTTTTTTGTATAGATAACGCGCACGTTATCTATTGAAAAATTTCTAATGTATACTGCGCATGTTCATTTTTTTTTACAAATTCAGACCTTTTTTATATAGATAATGCGCGTTATCTAATGAAAAATATGGTAATTTATTTCTCCTTCTAATAGTGACAATGTACTGAAAATCCTCAAAGGATGGGTTAAAATTTTGCTCTATGAAAGGGATCTTTGTACCATTTCATCAAAAATTACCAGCTTTATCACAAGCAGTTACAAATGCTAACCATATAAAAATATTATTTTTCACAATTCACCTTAAATAAATTGTAATGATGCTGGACAAACATATATGTTAAGTAACACACTTGTTCTTCTGTTCAAATTATCAAAATGAAAATCTTAACTAGATTTCACAACTATGGCTCAAATGCTAAAACAGAAGAACTGCAGGCCTTGACATGATTTTTCAGTTTGTGGTATAATTATGAGCTGTGCAGCTCGATGGTGTGACACATCACATATGTACACCTGCATGTGTCACATCTGAAATAGAATATACCAATTTTCATTTCTAAGCTTTGGCCATTACTTCTTTAACCTTTTCTTCAGAATTGCTGCCCAGTTAGAATGTTGTTAGAATCCTCCACCTTCCCTGTAAAAGAAATTTCAGTACATTCAGTATATCCAATAGATATCTACACACACAATGTCCATATAACACAGCCAGTGGATCAAAAACCTTCCAACATACATGTACTAGAAGTGGAGATCCCTCTTTCACCACTAATTTTGGAAATTATCCCTTCCCCCTGCTAAGCCACCCTCTTCCATCTCTCTCTCTCCCCTTCTTTTCCAAATCTCTCCCTTCCTCCTCTCTTCTAATGGCTGTAATCTTGCGCTTTAAACTTTGGTGAAGAAACGACATATAAATACTGTAGCCGATCATTTTTAGTGTATTTGTTTCTTAGGATTGCTGGCATCAGTTACAGACGGTACATATGCGTTGTAAGTTAATCTGTCAGTGTATATTCAGAACCATTGGCGATAGGAAGGAGGGGAGAGATTTAAATGAGAAAACGTTGGGAGCTGATAACGGACGCTAGCAGTCCAGTAAGGAAGTCAGTCGCATATGAGTGTGGTGTAGGTAGTAGTACAGAAAAGTGACTCTGTCAGTTTCCTAGAAATGATCTAATTGTTTTACTGGATATAGCCCTCCATTATTTTATATCAAGAATAAATTGAGTACATAAAACAACAAATAAAAAAGAAATAATTAAAACTATATGTGATTCGGTGAACCACACCCGTTTCCCGAAAGAGGATCAACTACCATACTGAGCGCGTTGGGACAACAAAGTTACGAAGGGTGATCATGTAGAATACTTTCTGCACTGCACAACGAAATCAGGTAATGTCAACCCAACTCAAATTAGCAACACTATTGCTTCCTTACTGGATCGGTGCGTGACTGACACTCCCACAAGGTGTGGAAGAAATGAAAAAGGAAGGGGTGGGTCTTAATATCCCTAGGTCTTATAGCACACGGCTGATAGTGATATTGTGTACAGAAGTGCAAAAATAAATTATAAAGAGTTTCTTATGTTGGTTTTTAAACAAGTACAAAAACAGAAATAATGATACTTTCATGTTCACTTGCATTATAAATACTGTAGGTTGCCCCCCAACATGCCATGGATGATGCAGCAGCAGAGCAGGAGTATAGCTCTGCTCATTCTTAACCAGGGTGCTAAATGGGGTAAGTGGTTGAAGCCACACTCCAGCCACTTTACTCTGAGAGCAAGCCCCTAACACCCATTGTAGAGGAGGATGGGTGGGTCTCACAGCCAGTCTGGATGGATATGGAGGAGAAAAATTCTCTTGCCCTCACCAGAGTTTGAACCCCAGACCGTCAGCCCACAGCAAGGCGCCAAACTGACTATGCAAACTGGACTACAGTTGCAAACACTATAAAAAACCTAATTTATTTACATCTGTTTTTATAACAAAAAGTTTCTCCAGAATAAATATTTCTGCACTTTCTTACCCACAGTATGAAACAAGTATAATGTTATGTGTGACTACAAATATATTTTACACAGTATCAAGTGTGTGTAAGCAAAGCATCCTAGAGAGGCTTTGTCTGATTCCAGGTTTCTGAACCGAGTACAAAAGGAAGACAAAAGCCACATGGGAAACAGGGTTGAGGTTCTTACTTAATCAGTAAAAGCTGGCTAGGGTTTGATTCCCTCACAGCAAGGTCTTGTGAAGTGTTCCACACCATATTAACTTTTACTACCTGTATGGTACAGAGCAGGACATGTAACATTAAATAAATTACAACTTTCAATCAAAATATTAAGGGAATTACATTTCATAACTGAAAAACAATCTGTATTCAACAGATCTACATGGCATGCAAAAGTTGACTGGATGGCAAGTGCGGTGTGACATAAATCTGTGATAACACGTGCATCATCAGATGACAATCATGTGTGGCTTTTAACAAATGATAACAATACAGTTACCCTCAGACAACTTCTACAAGATGCAAGAGTAATGTATCATGCTTCACGCATTCACCAAATTGTGATTCTTGAAAACCAAGGCTGTACTCACACAGTTCACAAGCTGTTCATTTCCACTGTTAATTTGTTTTTTGTATGCAAGTGTTAGTACAGTGTAACACAGAGTTTTTAACTGTGATAAATTATTGTTGTCATTCACAACTGTGAATACAGACTGTTTTTATTGCGGAAACTGTAACCATCAATTACCTCACATTTTATGCAACCACAATGTGCTGCTCAATGCCCTTCCATCCCAGATGAAAAACTGTTATCCTCAGATTAAAATATGGCCACTGAATTTATAGCACTGGGAGATTTTAACTCCCCTATTGCAGGAGGAAAATTAGAGCCTGTTTAAAATGCAGCCACCAGCACCATGGTATAGGGACATTTAAATTTTCTGTTCCCAGAAGATAAAAAGTTAATATTAACTTAATTAAGATTCACAAATAATATTCCTTTGTTATTTACACAATGTCTTATGAGCCGCAAATAAATCAAGAGAACAGAGACTATAGGAATACAACTGGGACTGAGAATGGTAAAGAATAAAGAAGAGTTAATATTTCAGTAAGCAGTTACAAAAAAGGTGTAATGAGGATCATATCAAATGTACAAAACATGAAGCAGGCCTGATGCCATGCAGTGGCAAGCACAGAACTGCTACAAAAAGCATGTCAACTGCAGAAATCAAACACACATCACCCAAAACTATCCCATTCCAAACCACACCCTTAAACAGTGATGTGCAATATGTCCACATGCAAATAATGAACTATCATACTTGTTGTGTCTTATTTATCGCAATTTGAAGCGAGGGTCGTCCTAAGTCAAGAGTTCAGCAACAACTTTAGTTATGTCATTGTCATAGCGTTGGAGAAGCAAAATATTCAAGTTCTTGTTAGTGAAACCCATTTCTAAAAGAATTTCCAAGCACGCTGCTATTGACAAGTCAGGTTGTACTGACCAACTGCCTGCATTGTCATTCCAATTCCACTCTGCATTTCCCTGTAAACAAAAATTAACTGTCACAGTCACACATTTCTATACAGACATCATTAGTGAAATAATTGTCTTCCAGTTGCCACACAATACGTAGAAAATCACTTGCAGAGTCAGTTAAAACCATGAGAAGACATAAAAAAATGTGAACAAATATGTAGCAACCTCACAGTGCATACAGTTACGAACTGCGTGCTTACATGAATTACAGAAAATGAAGAGTCACAATACATACCACAAATTTACTCTCAACAGAAATCTGGGTTAAATACAATTATTTTTTAAACATAAAATTAAACAGACGAATACAACCAAAGCTAACTTATTTAACTTTTAGCATACGGCCTTTTAAATGCCAATTTTCTGTTGTGGCTGCAGCACTGTTCAATTTAAATGCCCAGTGCAGGACAGTGTTCTTCTATTTGGATGATACGGTCATATATATGATGGGACAACACTGTCTTGTTTGCCCTCAGACTGCATATGCAATGATGGAAGTGTGATCACTATTATCCATTTTAGATCGTGCATGGTATTGCAATATTTGTAAATGGAATGAGACTATCAAGTTTGAGTCCAAGTATTACACTTTAAAGAGGACAAAAAGAAACAGCAGCTATGGACCAAGAAACTTCTGTAGGGAAACATCTCTGTTTAAAACAAGGGAGTCAACAGAAAAATGGGGTTCACAAAATGAAATTTCACAATATGGACAAATTGTTAAGAATGTAACTGTCCTACAATGTGGCTGAGTGTTAATTCCTGCAACTTTCAAACACCTGATAAAAATAATGGGAAAAAATTGACTGTGAAGTTGGGCAGTGAAATAAATAAATAAAATTGGAATATGTCCTACACAAATTTTGTAAGTTTTAGGAATACTTTATAAAGCAAGCTGTGCAAAAAACTCAAGTCTGTCGATGTGACAAACTCCTGTTTCTAATACCTGCTCTCTGTTTGTGCACCACTATAGAGAAGTGGTGCACAAACTTCACAGTGTTAGAATGAAGACTTGAAGTCACACACTTACTTCAGAAGGCCTAAATCCTAAGTTGTTAAGAACAGAACGAGCTGTGGTGTAAGCATGAGAAGCAACACTGACAGCACCATTGACAAGTGTTTTGGGCAGGATCTGGACAGCTGCCCCCATCAGGTCTTCAGGTCGATTTGGAGAAGCTGCCTGCGATGTATTCGCAGATGAAGTAGGACTATGATTTTGCTCAAATCCATTACGAGTTCCATTTCTTGATGAACTGGTACTGTAATTAAATGAAGAACCAAAATGTGGTGGATTTACAGACGATTCCTCTGCTGTATTTGAGGATGGTTGTTGACCCTCATGTTCTTCAAATCCACTCTGAGTTGTAGTTGTTGATGAACTGGTTGCATAACTAAATGAAGTAGCAAACTGAGATTGATCTGGGGATGGTCCTTGTGTTGTGTTTGAAGATGTAGTGTTTTCCCACTGTCTAAAGCCGTTCTGTGTTTTATTTGTTGATGGTGTAGTATTGTAAATAAATGAAGTACCAAATGTTTGTCCACCTTTACCAATTTCTCCAACTGAAAAACTCATGTTGAATGGGCCAGCTGTGGTGTGAGAGTGAGTTGTAGCGTGGAATGAGGAGTTTTTCCCACTAGATCGATCATGTTTAATGTCATCTCTTCTTCCCTGACTTGATGGAGTGTCTGAATCAGCAAAACAGCTACTTTTTGATGAATGATCATACCCCTTGAAGTTCCCAAACAATGTATAATTACAATGATTATTGTTGTGACTTGCCCATGCAGAATCCACTGGCATACAATGACCTGCCATGTCAACAGCATAAACCTCACTCCTTGAATACATAACATGTTCAGATTTTTCATGTGAAACAGGATCTTCATGTGATGAAGTTTCTTTACTCATTTCTGGTATTGGTGTATCTTCCACTTCACAGTCACATTTCTGTCCATCCCCTGATTTTTCTAACCCCATGTTCAGATTGCAAGGGGCATCTCCTACACTGTTGCTTATGGTATGTTGTAAATTTTTCTCTGTGTCGAACTGTACTTCAGGATTACCATTCTCCGACTGTTCCAAACATTCTTGTACTGCAGCAGGGGCTGAATCTGTAAGTACAGCAAGAGGATGACCAAATAATGATATAAAATTTATGTCATGTGCAACAGACACTTGATTAAAATGACACTCTCACAAACCTCCTTCACAGGTAAGCAAAATGACATCATGTGGTACCCAAACATCATGGATGGCACAATCGATATATCTAGCCCTGTACTAGAACCCACTTCATGACCTTCTGGCACAAAATATTTGTCCTTTTCATATTTGGTGATGAACACAACCACCAACAGTAGTATCATGTGTGCAATACACATTTCGCAAATGTATGTATACTCTTCAGCATCCCAATGATATACATAAGGGTATATTATACTTTATGAATAAGGTGTGTGGGTAAGAACAATTTTAATAATACATATTTCAAACAATGAAAATCAAGAGCAAGGTTATCAGTTCACCCTATAACCTGCCCAGGAAGTGGGTGGGGAGTAGAGGTAATCTCTACTTTTTCTTTAACCTTGGTGCTAGATGAGGGTGGGTGGTTAACACCACACCCTGGCTGTTTTACCCCTGGGAATGGCTTGGTATCCATTGTATAGGAGGCTGCGTTGGCCCCAGGTCTGGTCTGGAGGGCTGTAGAAAATCTCCCCCCCCCACAGGGATTAAACTCTTGGATTATCCAGCCCACAGTCAGTCACTATACTGATTATGCTATTCTGGCTGACAGGTCATAAGAAGTGCTAAATAATATATATAATTAAATGATAGCAATTGCACTGCAACCAAGGGATATCTCACAATGAAACTGACCTGATTTTTGTACTGGACAATCACACATGAAACATAGTGGCATTGGAACAAGAACAAAGTTTTCATCTTCTTCGGAATCCGAAGTAAGAGAAACAGTGCCTGAAATCACACTGAGATTTTCATCATCTGAGTCACTCTCATATTCTGCATTCCTCTGTCTGGTTTCAGTTTTCTCTCTCTCTACAGATGTCCCCTTGTCTTCATTCAACTTGTCACATACATTAACCATTCCATCTAAAGGCTTTACATCCGTGGAACATGCCTCTTGATTGGGTTTGTATACCTTCCTCAAATCAATGGGTTGATCTACTTTGGCCTTTGACACTTCCTTATCTTCATTAGGTTTTTCGTCACAAACTGATTCTGAAAAATATGAAGTAAAGAAAAATTACACTTCACATGTCCATTTGTTGGTTGTCAATAAAATCATATAACAAACTGAAAGTCCATTAATACATCAGATTAGGTTATAGGAGGAGGGAATTAAAGTGTATAATATTTGCTTAAAAACCACTGTTACCTATTGCGCATCCCATTTCTTGACATAACCTACAGTAGTCTGGCACCTCAAATGAAAGAAAGTACCTTGTTTAATAAGGCTGTCTTTTCTTTGTTGTGATACTTTTTACCAGTGGTAGTAGTTACCAGCAGTATTTCAACAGGCATCTCCTCAAAATAAGTATCCTACTACGTGGAATTTCAGGCTTCTGCTGCGACGCAAATGAGGTCTTCACATTCTTCTGGGATATTACAGAGTGCTGACTGACAGTTAACATATTTACCCGAATGCAAGGTGACTTTAATCTAAAATGATTCCTCCAAAAAAGCGTCTGCCCACGGAAAATGTATTTACACAGCTCTAAGATGACTCCCCTAAAATAATACATCTGCTAAGAAAAAATGTTTTACTACTGTCATACACTTAAAACACAAAGTGCATCAGATACTATGAAACTATACCAATCATTGTTACTGTCTCCATCTTCACACGTACTCCGAACATTCCCATTCTCTTCACTGCAACTCTACATCTTATCAACATCAATATCATCCACTGCACTGGATATACAGCACTTCTTAAAACCCTAAACAGTCACTTCCGGTGAGATGCATTGCCATGCACTTATGATCTACAATGAATAAATACATTTATATTTCTTGATTTATAACTCACCTGAACTCATGAAGACTCGCAATTTTCTAAACAGATGGTGTTATTGGTTTTTAGAATTTAAATACATGTGATCTCGATTTTTGTGTCATGTCTGTGGTCTGTTCAGTCTGAGTTCATGGCTCCTTTTATGGTTTTTAATTTATGGCTTGGTCCTGGTTTTATTTTTGAGTCTCGCAGTTAATTTTTAATTTTCAATAGTCATTTTCCTATTACTCTGCTTGGACTAGATATGTTCTCAGGTACACAATTTAACAAGTTTGTGCTTCTATGGTGGATAGTAATTTATAACTCAATCTATGTGGTCCACCAGGTTAGGTGCTCCTTTTGCCTGAAAACGGGAACAGATCCAGCTTCTGAAATGTTGTGCTTCTCTAAAAAATTAAAAGACGGACAAAGTCCCAAACAAGATCTTCAGTTATGCTCTGTTCTCCCTTTTCGATGTCTTGACTGTTCATGATGATACGTGATAGGTTGTCCCAAAACATCAACAAGGAATTACCACAATACATTGTGTAATATCTCAGAAGAGCGCAGATCTCACAAGATGATTTGGTAATGCAGGTCTTGGTTTGGTGTTACACATGCATATTTAAGATGACCTCACAAATTTAGGTGCAAGATTTAAGGAAAAGACCTCAACTTGCATTTGAGTAAATACGGTAGTTACAAATGTCCCAACATGTTGATAACTAATTACTAATCAATGATGTGTAATATCCCAAAACAGTGAAGACCTTAAGCATCCTATGCTTTACTCAAAAGTCCAGTATAATGAAGGCTGATAAAATGTGGAGAGAGAAGCTAAATATGTTACTGTGAAATTGACATACAATATGCTCCAGTCCCTCACACTTTATTAAAACTATGCAGAATTGAAAATATATCTTGCAAATTAAACATACAGTAACACCAATAGAAGAGATTTAAGAACAAGAACACAAGAGCTGGAACAGTCTGACTTATCATCATCATCATCATCATATAAAACAGTAAAGTGTAGGACAGTTAAGACACAGAACAACATGATTAACCTTTACCTCCTGGGGACACATATTTTTGGGGATATAAGCATTTAAATCTGCTGGTACTATGGCACTGGTCACTATATTACAATGTGAGGGTTCAATTTATCATCCATGGTTTTAAACATATTACTTCTACAGCATTTGTGGTCATATTTTATGGAAAATATACAACACTCCGTAAGCCGTACCACACATGTTGACATAATAATGCAAAGCATGCTGATACTGGTTATGCACATTTTTCTTGTATTTAGGTACAACTGTCAATTAAAATCTTCTATAAGTTCCATCTTATGAACTCCAATGTACAGGCAATGGGGAAGGGGAAAGGGAAGAGGTGGGGATGGATGGATGGGTGGGAAGGAAGGATGGGAGGACCTCAAAACAAATATTTACCAAAGCAAACCCCTGAAATATAACGAAAAAGAAGGGCATGTTTTTCTCAAAACTAGAGAAAAACTCTGAAAGTAAATATATTTATAAGCGACCATTTACTATGCCAGTCACCTGATACACTGCTGGCAACAGGCCTCTCACTGGTTACTTCTTGCTTGTCAGTCTCCTTTCCATCCACTATAACAGCACAATCCAACCAATGTCCAAATCTTACCCCCATGTGATAAAAGTGCCAGTATGATTCAAATCTTCCTGGAAATTCTAAAACACAAAACAGTGACACTTAATTGATGATTACATGCAAATTAGAAGGTATAAGACAAAACTAATGTTATTTGATTTATCTACTTATTTATGGTTTATTTAAGAATACTGTCAGTAGCTCAGACTATACAGAGTGTTGAAAGATAAAATAAGTGAATAATGAATTGGAAAGGATGTGGAAGGAAGTGGTCAAATACATAATATGAGATACTATCCTGGCATTTACTGAGTACAACCATGAAACACCAGTCAGGATAGCCAGAGTCCTGGATGAAATCTCAACCCAGGACATCTAAAATACAAAGCAATACATCCTACTCAACCACCACATTTGGTCAGTTGCTGTTACTAGCTTCTTTTGTTAGAGACAAAAATGATTTTTCACAAATCCTACTCTACAGAGGTGGGCCTACAGCCAACAAATCACTATGAAGGTCCTTTAAATATCACCAAAAATTTAGTATATTCAATTTTTCAAATACTCTCATACAGGGGACATCACTCTAGAGAGCATTTACAACTTTTCCATTTGCTGAAGTTGGCATTTTCTTTAAGAAATCTTTGACATAATTTAAAAAATAAGATCCAAGATGTTTAATAATATAATTTGAATAGACTTACATACAATGTAAATTCAGAAATAAAAGGAATATGATACCAACATATCTATTATGGGGATGTGGAAAGAACCCCAACAGATAGAAGCCATAACAATGGTTGAGGCTTCCAATTTTATCTTACGCTTCCACTTTCCTCCAGTCTATTCTAGTCACATGTCAACCATTCCAGAGCATCTGCTGCTACTGAAGTTACCATGTGGTCAAAATAGCCACAAGACTGCACAGAAATGTAGGGAAGTCTGCCAAAAGATGGATGCATTAACAGACTCTGGGCCATGTGGAGATGGTCAATCCACTAAGACTTCTTTCCGTGCTATAAACATAACTAGCTAACTACATGGAGCAGTCTCCTTCGTGAGAAGCCCATGGTCACTCAATTCCCTACCTTTCGTGAAACTTCGAGGTTCATTACGATAGGCGTGCAATGAGAGGTCATGAGAGCTGGTGAGGAGGGTCAGAAAGAAATTTATGTTACGCTGTATGTGATACAAAAATATCATTCAAATGAACTGTATGCAGTGCATGTATCAGAGATTAGTCTCACATCCAAAGGACATAGCAATAATTAATCTGAAATATCCACATTTATAAAAACATAACCTAACCTAAAATATTACCAACAGCACAGTACATGTACAGTGAGTCACTACTTCCACAGTGACAAGTGATTCTGGTTTTTGACATGATGGATACTGCAAAGCTATATCCTTTTAATATTCAATGCAACTTACGACGGAATTTCAGTAGATACAACAAAAGGAACAAATATATGAATAGATGTCTATAATCAGTGGTGTGCTACATTCTCATCACTGCAAATCACCATGTAGAACTGTTGTCTGTCCATATCTCTACACATGAAACAACAAACAGCGCAACAAATTTTAATTAACTCTAATATCAGAAAGTGTAACTAAAATCTCAAATCTGGTGTTGTCAGTTATGGACACTATGTAAAAACACATGAGCAATTCCACATTCACCTCTAGCTCGTGTTGAATGTATCACTAGATATTTTGTAAGTGCAAAATGTGTCTGAAACAAAGGGTGCACAGAAAAATGAAACAAACATTTTAAGAATAATACTCTTTTCTTTAAACTGCTTCTTTATATAATTAAAAAAAAGGCTACATCTATTAATCTCATTTCAAATATCTTTGCTCGAAAGAATTAATATATTTTGTATCTGGATTTGTGGGAAAAAAAAGTGTGTCAAACAAATGCTGCATCTAAATTTTCCATATCCGTGAAATACCTAGATGCAGTACTTACCAGGTGCTCGGAAAGTAACAGCAATTACACCCTTTTCTCCAGGCATTAACAAAGGACATTTCACAACCGTTGCTTTAGGCTCCAGACCATAAGATCCCCATGCTAACCGAAGCTCAGTCTACATACAAAAAATAAAAAAACAACAAGATATGAAATTTCAGTGGCTTGTTTTGTGTTTTGGAGAATTGAAATGTCTCAATCACCACACTGCCTGACTCCTGTTCAGGTGGATGCTGAAGAAATTGGGAAACCAACCAACCAGAGTTCCAAAGTTCAACAAACACATTATGACATAATTCACCAGCTTGAAGAAACCAACAGTTTTAGTAACAATGATTATTTTTCATACAATACCTGTTCCAAATGCCTGCTATCATTCAGTGAAGAAGAACATTACAGTATCAAAAAGGTAAAAGGCTTCCATATTTAATTATAGAAAGAAAAAATTTCTTTACCTGAACTTAAAAAAAATCTAAATACACAACCCTTAAATCTGTGGGAATATTTCTTGTCTAAGAATGTCAATAATGTAAGTTTCTATTACCTTATCAGTCCATGGAAGAGTACCACTGTTCATGATCTCCCATGCTTTAGTAAAGTGCCCTCCTAGTCTGATATGTGTCTCTGCAGGTTTGGGTCCATCATTCAGTGATACAGCATCCATTAAATATGTACCAACAGGCCATTCTTTTGTTCTCTTTCCAGCCCCTGAGCATGTTTTCTTATCAGGAGGCTGCTCAGAACAAGATCTGGATTGAATTTTCTTCTCCATTCTTCGTTTCGTTTTGTTCTCCAATTTCTCAAGTTTGGAGTCCAGTTTCTTTTCGAGTTTCTTTTCTCTTTTATGCAGTTTCTCTATTTTTTTCAGCAGTTTATGGTCTCTGTACATTTTAAAATACAAAAGTCATTACACTCAACAACTTCACTTCACAATAAATAAGACTCAATGAACAAAACTCAAATAAATGTTGGATGTTAAGGAAAGTACAAATGCAAAGTATAAAGAATGGGTTTTGCATCAGAAAATTCAGAGTTACGTATTTTTTTTTAATCTTGCTTGAAATAAATGTCATAATACGTATTCTTAGTGTAATGCTTATACTATACTCACACCCTTTAATTATCTCAAAAAACCTCATGACTTAAGGAATGTATACTGGGTACAAAACACACATTTCATTTTTCTCTATGACATTTCTTCGGAACATTTTTCCTATTGACAATTATTTACTAAGTTACTCTCAAAGACACACAGAGGCACAATTGCAGGTCAACCACTACTGCCATCTGATTACAAATGAATCTCTTTTAATCAACCAAAACTGGAAAGCAACCACAAATTCTACTAACATTCCAAACAACACGTCATAAAAAAAATCCAGTCAGTGGTTCTTGAGTTCCGTTGGTGGTCTTCTTTCGGGTTTACATCACATACTAGAAGTATATACTGACGTTCTGGAGGAACGTACTGCCTCCATCTTCAGGGTGACAATCAGGATTGCGCAAGTGCAGAAGGGGTTGAGAAAAAGGAGTGGGCCAATTACATGGGAAAGCCGAAGGAAATCTGGCCGTTCAGAGATGTGGGAGGGAGAAAGCAAAGAGTACTGAGTCAATGGGCATGAGTTCCAGGAAGGTGGACATGTGAGTGGTGAGTTTGATAATGGCCCTTTTAAGGCTCAACAGTGGAAATGCACAGGTTGACATATGTGAGCTGTTACATGCAGACAGACAGATAACAGAGCAAAAATAAAAAGGCGCGTATTTACAACTTTCTGTTGCATGGAATGATCGCAAATATTACTATACCATATGGTCAGAATATGAAGTGAATTAAGCCCCCAAATTAAAATTACAGTAGAAAAATTTAATGGCAAAATAATTTAGATCCGACTATTCAGTATGCCAGTAAATGACAAATAACACAAGCATAAACAGAAGGACCTTAAAAATGAATTATTCTTTTTTACAGAATATTCAATATGCTAAAATTACATTTGTTACACTTTTTTCACTAACCTCTGATCACCACTCAATGCTCCATCTGAATCTTCATCAGACATTTTCTTCTTCCTTGACCTTGTAACAGCCACCGATCCACCATTCCTCTCACCACAGCAACAGGATGGACGACTAATCATCTTGACACTATCCAAAACCTGCCTTGTATTATACATCACACTGGTTGTAATTTCAGCTACAATTTCATTTTTGAACTGTGGACAGAAATTAAACCATATGCATACACCAGCGCAGACAACCACAATCAAAACTTTGCAAGTATGATTGAGAGGCTGGCATACCACATTTGTTTAACCTTGAACTGACCGGGGTAAAAAGGTAAAGTGATCCCATTACAGGCCTGGTGTGGCCCAGAGGGTGGGTAGAGGTATAGCTCTACTCTTCCATGACCGCAGCACTAGAAGGGGGTGAGTGGTCAGCAGCACAACCCGGCCGCACTTTACCCCCGGGAAAGACCCGGTACCCATTTTACAGAAGACTGGGTGGGTCCCAAGGCTGGTTTGGATGGGCAGAATATCTCGTCCCAACCGGGATTTGATCCCAGACCGTCCAGCCTGTAGTCAGTCGCTATACCGACTGAGCTACCTGGCACACAAGCTGACCGGGGTAGGTATTTAAATATTAGTGAATGGTTTACAAAAAATGTATTATTTGAACACAAAAAGATAAAATTAGGAAATAAACAGAGATTATGCAGCATGTATTAAAAATGGAATAGATGTCCTTGTTGCCAAAATATATAAAGCCAATTTCTAGGGGTGTTTCTTGCGTTTGGCAATACATATATCAAAAAGGTTAACAAGTACTTTTCCTTTGCATAACACAGTATAAAAAAGGGTAAACAAACCATGGGAATGACAGAATTACTGCAGCCTCTCCATTAGGAATCCAGCAATCACAGAATGTTAATGGCATACCTCCTGCATGTACTTCTTGAACCATGGTGGTGGTGAATCATCCTTTTCAGTTCTGGTCCTCTTCCGTTTATCTGTTTCTGGTTTCATCATCATTGCCAATTTTTTACCAATTTCATTTGATATGCTACTGGCTTCAGCTTTTGATTTGACTTCTTCTGTTGATGACACCACTGAATTTGATGAATGAGTCACACCATTTCGAATTTTATCTCCAGACTTCATCTTTGGAACTGACTTGCCATTTGACTTGGCATGTTTCTTCTTCATATCTCTTTCAGCATCTGTCATTAATTTTGAGACAGGCAATGCTTTCTGTGCTGGTGATGTGGCCTGTGATGTGCTTGGAGGTCCCACACACTTTTCTACCATTAGAACAACCTGTATGCCCAGGCTTGCTCTTTGGCGGGCAAACTGCAAAATAAAAAAAAGAAAAGAAAATTATCAGATTTTAAGTTCTCACAGTAGTGATTATGATGAATACCGTCTTCTGGGATGTGATTGCATGGAGTCTGGTACATGTGTTACACCATCTTTGAAAAACCTGCTGCAACCATCTTTCTTCAGTGCAGAAAACCAAGCCACGGAACAGAACAAGCAGAAACGTACAAGAAGATATGGAAGCATGTAACAGTAAGCCTACTGTAAAGGTGAACCCAAATGGTGACCCTAAAATTGGTCATACTTTAGCTAGGAAGTGTGGTAGTAATAAAATTAAGTTCATTTTTATTTTACTTTATTGCATTTTATTTTACATACAGTCTCTTAACTTTCTTCATATCTTAAAATATTTTACCACGTTCTTTCCCTCTGAGCAACAATGCATCCCTCTTACAAATCAGTTTCCTCTCCTACTGGTTCAGTCCATTCACTTCTAGTGGAGTATAATGCAGGCCTTCACAGTACCACAGGATGTTATTCAAATTATAATGCTCCCTCCACTTTTCTGTCAGCCCACCCATTTGTCTTCCAGATCTCAGGCATTCCACTGCTTATTTGTATAGCTTGGTCATGGGAGGTAGCAGGTTCCTCCAAAATTTGTTTTACTTATCCAACAGACTATATGGCATCATATCCCAGAACACAGTAATCTCTATTTAGAACTAACAGATATGTCAACAAGAAGGGTGTAACAAATTTCTGCTAACAACTTTGTGCTTTCAAAATTCTTTATCAACAACGAAGATGTTTTCAAAACGTTTACACCTTCAGAACATAACTATTTCAGAGTTAAAAATATGAAAAATCAACACGAGGAACTCTCAGTTATTAAAAACACTAATCTCATATAGAATGACAAACAATACATGGCTCAAACATAATTTTTTCATTCGGTCATCAATCACACATGATAAGCCACTTGTAAATGTTTTCTGGCAGTTAGTTTTGGCTCTAAGATTCAGCCATTATCAGGCCACTACACAAGAGCAGTAAAAACAGATCCCCTGCTTTATATCAAGGTAACTGGTGCAAATCAAGCGCATATTCAATGTTACAATAACTCGAGAAGGAAACTCAACTTCAATGCAAATATATTTAAAAAAGAAAGTTATCAACAGACCAACAGGGATGTTTCATACCAAACAAAAATATATGGCTTACTGAAATAACATGCTAGAACACAGCAGCTTGCATAGATGCAAATTTAAAAATCAGATATGAGTATTTACCTTCAATGCTTCCTGAAATTCACATTCACTTTCAATTGGTATCTGAAAAATAAGTTACTGTATATTAAACCTCAAAGCAGAAGAAATTAGTAAAATCTAGTACAATAAAAAATGGGTTATCTTTATAACGGGATGCAGAAATTTAAAAGTCTGACTACGATACATCTATCCCCCAAAGCTGCACCAAAATAGGTTACATATATGACAAATTGATTAATCTCCCATCACCTTCGTCAGAAGTGGTACAGTCTCATAATCACACTTCCAGCAGCCTACACTCCAGTTGTCAAAAGAACAAACACTGATCCATACCAGGAACTGATCACACACATTATAACAAAGCTCATACATTTGTGACGAATGACAAGGAAGACTCTTCGACCTCTGAAGTGAAGGCGGTATGTTCCTTCAAAACACTGGGAATAAGTAACCTGCTACTCAGCTTAACAACCCAGAAGACCTGAATCCTCCAGTGCAGGGGTCCACAAATTGTCCAAAAACCTACAAGCATACTCAAAATTCTAGGTGCCAGAAGGGTGACATGACACAAGTTCCATATGGAGAACCCACTATTGTACTAAATTTAGTGACATGGGACATCATGAATCTGGATTTGTGTACCCCTGTTCAAGTGCACAAAACTTAGTTTATTCCATTAAAATTATGTGACATGCAAGAACAAATGACATTTATGGGAAAATTTTAAGGAAAAAGTTGTTTTAACCTCCAAGGTGAGAAAACTATTGTAGAAGTTGTATACTACAATTCATGCCAAACACTTTAAATCTCAGGTTTCAAGGTTGCATCAGAAGAATTACTCTTCCCCTTCCATTTGCAAGAAAACATGAAAGATTAAATCCAGGGTTTGGAAGGTTCTGTTAGTGATCAATACTGGGGTGCATCATAACAAAATTTTAAACCATTTGTCTAAGCACTGTTGCTGTAACTGTGTCATGTTCTACAACTTTCCGCTGATTTCCAGTACACTACTAACTTTAACTGCCTTCAGGGATAAAGTTTTCCCATACATTATACATCAAGTTTATATAATATGGAATATGAATGCAACATTACAAGATAATGAAGCAAATATTTCTGTTATGTGCAATCATGTTTAATACTATAAATATCTAACACTCAAATAGCCTTTATACAATATATACTAAGTCAAAATAATAAATATGCATGCAAGCAAAATTACCTCATCACCATCACTGTCTATGTAAGCCACATATATGTCTTCTAATGTTCCCAGATTCTGACACTGTAAAAAGAAGAAAGGAAGTAGAGGTAGAGCATGTTTTGCAGCATTCATAGTGTTAACAAAGGCACTCAATTTAATCTACCCCCTTAACAAAGAGGAGAATGTGGTTCATGGTATCAGCAGTGTTGTGTGTCCACATCAACCCTTGAATCAGCAACAGATTTTCACAGAATCTGGTACAAACATCATTATACTGGAGGCCCCCCCAACAGTATACCTTCCAATTTCTTACAAAAAGTAGTAACAACATACTGGACACAAGAGATTATGAGGAGGGTGCAACGTTAGTGACACTAATTCCATTCACATTAACCCTTTAAATGCTGAGTTAAATCACATCTGCCATTTGCTGGCATTGTTAGGAGCTCACCCTATACTCCACATTAGCAGGATATGGGTTAAGTAATGAAAGGAGTAAATAACGTAAACTGCAACAGATCCTGGAAAAATATGCAGCCTGTCAAGGGAATTTTTTTATAGAATGTAAAATAACAATGTACACCAAGACTACCTTGATTTTGATGCTATCCACCACTTCAGCTAGGGATGTGCAATTTGGTCAGGACACAGAGTATAACAATACCTACACATTATGCAAGCAATACTGTTTGTGAGTCAACAGTTACACACACAGGGACTACATGTAGCATGTACAGAACCTGTACTTAATAAGTGCTTCACAAAAAATAAAATAAAATATAAACAGTAACATATCTGATAGATCAGATACCCATGAAACAGGCAAGTGGGCATTGAGTCCTGCTTAAAATTCCTGTCATCAAATTATATGGCAGGTCTTCATATAGGTTCTGTGAGGTATGAACTGACAGGTACAATCATGGTCACTCAGGCAAACAAACATGTGCATACACTCAATTATTTTACCAACCACTGCACTTATATAAATTTATAAAATTTACACCTTAAAACATTAAAAGTACTCCAACATGTTTCGGTCCTAGGACCATCATCAGGGAGCTACATCGTCCTTGCTAAAGTTACACTATTAAAAGTCATATTAATTTCACTATTCCAGTTGGTTTTGTGGCAGCATGCTGTGTTGTGTTGCCAAGAGTGCCCTGTTAAAATTTATATAAGTGCAGTGGATGGCAAAATAATTGAGTGACTTGGCAACATGCACGGTATAACAATGAAAAAAATGTGCACACACATATAACTATACCTTACGAACTGGAAAACTTTAAAAATTCGGTTATCTCCTTAGTGATATCACACCTTTAAACTTTTCAAAACCATACCATTAACAGTACAACTGTAACAGTATCCAATACAGGATTGTTATATTCTGAAATTCCGTAACCTATATCACCCTACAAGAAAATATGCTGGGTTCTAAGATGTACTAGTGAATGGCATAGCATGCCTTATGCTGGTGTCTTTATTTGGTACCAATTTAAACATCCATGTTAAGCCAGAAAAACTTGGGCAATAAGGATACAACTGGCACTTAAATCTGTCCCCTAAACATCGAGATCCTGATCTGCAAGTAAAACAATTAACCTGGAATGGAAGAATGGAAACTCTCCGCCATCAATGATGATGATGATGATGATGACGACGGTGGTGGTGGTGGTGGCGGTGGCGAGAGCTTAGGATTAAAGGTAAAGTTATCCTTGTCCACACCATGAAGGCATGGAGTGGGAGCAAAGGCATAGCTCCACTCATTCTTAACCTTGGCACTAGATGGAGATAAGCAGTCAATTTCACACTGTCAGTTTTAACCCCAGTACAGAATGCTGGTACTGACTGAACAGCAAGTTGAGTGGACCCCATAGTTGTTCTGGACACTTTTGGAGAAAGTCTCTTGTCTTCGTCAGGATTCAAAACTCTGACCGTGTAGCACATAGCCAGCTGCCATACTGACTACACTATCCCAACTTAGGATACTTCGACTTTGGTTCATTATATCAGCTAACATGCATTTTCTACTGCACTGATAATCAGGCCTACATCATGCAATTAACTAATCAGGAAAGTTATAACTTCTCCCTCATGTAACTACATACTTGAGTGATTGGAAATCCTGACCTGAATTGTGCAATTCCAGCTACTATGACTACAATGATATAATGTAAACCAGTTGCACCTGATGCAACAGGATGAATAAAGTACAAATTAAATTACAAAGTCAGACATTTGCCACATCTTCACTGATTACAAACGAAAGCCCATCTTTGAAAGAGTGCTGTCTGTTAATCTTGACATTTGTCTAAGAATCATTCCCTAAGAACAACAAAGGCATGTCCCTGAAGGGTACGAGGTGAAGAATATGCCACCCTGTGTGTACATACACACTCACTGTACTTTTATTTAAACAGGCTGAGGTATACATGATAATTTCTTCATTTGTAAGTTCTAAAAATCTTTCTCTGGATGTTGTACCTCAATTCTTTCTCTCCATACAGGCATTCATTCTATATGATTTATCCTTCAAACCACCTCACAAATCAAAAGGCAGAAGGACCAAAATTAAGTGGATCAGTTCTTCTAGTTTAGCCAAAAAATTGAGTCCCAGTCTAGCGTCTACTTTATTCACACTCTCTTCAGCAAGCACCTTTTTTAATATACATCTTGCCTGAAGGTGACCAAACAGATCTAACAGTGTACTGACTTTACAGATGCCTGAAGTGCATGAAACTGTGACACCATGGAATGTACAGTGAAATTTTCTAACACTATGTAGCATAACCTCACTGCACATGCAAAATATATATTACTCAACAGCATAGTGAATTATAATGCCACAATAATAATAACTTCACATGTTGACACTACAGTAGTCTTATACATTCATGGATGATGCCAAAAATGAGTAAGACCACTTATCACAGGGCCATGTATCACCTCAGTGTCATTTACACACACAGACAGTATGGCCCGTCACTGCAGAAACTGGCTACACTCAGATGAGCTCAGGCTGTCAATGGCCTGTGGTTGGGAAGTGACAGAATGATTCACATTTCAAAGAAAATACAATATATTTTACAACATTCTATACACTGAAAACAAAAAGTATCAGCTAGGCAGCAACTAGTAAGTATGAAGCACATACCACAGTCACTTTTCAAATAACAATTATGTACACTTTAATATGTTCCAACATCTTTTTTTTTATTAGTATATGCACCTCAGTTGACTGAACTCACTCATGATTCTGATCACCAACAACAACACACAACTTGGATTCAATAATAATTCTGTGCTTCCACAAAACTTTTTACATTTATTATAGTACTGGTCGACCACACAGTCGTCTCCTCTGTCACAGCACACTGGATACTGTTTGGTCGACCATACTACAGTTGTGCCATTCAATCTGTAGTAATTATGTGACATCTAGTTCAAACTTAGGAAACAGAGTATGCCTTGAATACCTGTTTTAATTCATGCATTACAAAATTAATTATAAAGACCACGATACTATATACAACGTAAGCTCTATATAATCCATGCGCATTTCCTAAACTTGCACCTACTTGTTCGTTGTTTATTTAGATGACAAATACAGCTGAAAGTTTCATTGTCACCTGAACGACCTTCAGAGGCGACTTTAATCAAATGGAAATATTCAAGGAAAGTCTTACATGTACTACAACGTTACAATACCACATTTCCGTCACTTACCACATATGATTTAAATGTCACCCAATCCAAAGACGCATTTGGTGTATCCCATATTCCTATACTTGCCACATCATCTCGATTGTTCCCACCAGGTTTCTTTTTCCATTGTATCTCAAAAAGAAGGCCCAACGATTCAATATCAGTCGACATTTCAACAAGTTTCTTCTGAAACAGCGATACAGATTCACTAATGTCAAGTGTACCCAACCCTTCTACATAGCTCAACGGTAGCTTTCGGATGAAAACAGTGCAATCATAACTAGTAGCAGTTACTGCATTCTTCTGCCGGCCTATACTAGGTAAAGCGCAATTGAAATCTTTCACTCACACGTTGACATTACCTAGCACCAAACCTAATACACCACCTTTCGTAATTTACTTCGTACAGACGTTGCTAACTTCGTTAACACCAACACTGCACTCTACCATTGTGCAATTTGTCAAGTCCTTATCTGCACCATACTACTGCGTATATCAGCTATAATCCGTGGTCTCAGCACATACACACCAGAGTTGTAAAATCGGCTTTTCGCTTGTTTGAGTATTTACTAATGGTTTTCATGACAAAGGCATTAATATTAGAGAGCTAACATACTATTAATATTGTTTTGTTTCTTTGTCTCAGCTTTCATTCCTTGCTGGTGAGAATACTATGAGACTGTTATACAGGCCGTTATTCCAAAAAAGAGGTAAGTTTAACACCTGTGACCCATGATTCCATGGACATGATATGTAGCTTACGTCATTGATGTTTCAGCTGCGCTGTTGCACAAGGTTGTCATCTTTGGTGTTGAAGGGTGAAGTAAGAATGTGTGAGTAGTAGTCGATAATTCACGTGAGCCTTGAGTTTGAAGTAGGAGTATATGGTATTGTATGAATCACCTTTGTGATCGCTGGAATAATAATTTGCTAAGTGTGTTTAGTATTTGGGCGGTTCTAAAGGAAAAGTGACATGTCTTCCTCTGCAATGGAAAGTATCCTTTTGACGTTTTGTGCGTGATTGATACATTCTGCATTGTTCCAGTCCTTTAGTCAGACCTGATGGCAAGGGTGTTGAGGATTAAATACACATGCGAATTGCTAGAATTAGAAGAATATTTGTGTAGTCCGTTGTCCAGACGTAACCCGATCACGTAGGTGCATTGCGGGATGAAAATAGTGCGAAAATACAAACCGTAATGTGTCCTTGTAAAGTGAATAGTAAACATTTTCTTAATGATTCTGCTGTGGAATGCATTTTAAATATGTGTGTATCTTTTCTTTGTTCCTGTCAATTCCCATTACTTTTTGTCATATAATTTTATGTATATTACCAATGCGTCATGAAATGTAATTCCATTCTGTCAACTTAGGTTAGTTGCCTGTTTCGCATTTCGTTTTGATTTCACTGTGGTTTGATAACCTTTCTCACCAACCTTAGTAAAAGTCCGGTCTTTTCCTTTTCGTAGTCTTCAATTTTCTGGCAAAGTATTCCTCTTACTTCGCAGATGACGTCGTTATTAATTTTATACATTCTTATTGTAACACCTTCCCATCCTTCAAAACGTAATTACGGCATATTTTGTGCTTATGATTGGAGACAGTGAAAAATACATAATGAGGTATTATATAATCTCTCGTTGGGTATCATTCACACAATAAATAAACGAAAAGAAGGGCGGGAAATGCGGCATATATATGAAATTCATATGAACTATTTGTTTGAAATTCTCATGCTATACAACCACTTGGAAGTTGGCTGGGTAAAGATTGGAAGAAAAATATGACAATGTATATTAGAGGTGTAGGGTTTGCATCTGTTGACTGGATTCATTCTGGCTGGCTAATGTACACATTATCATTGTTTGGGCACCAAAAAATGCAGTGAATTTCTTGCCTAACTGAGTGATTATTAACATCTGTAGGCCATTGTTCTATGGAATTCATTAGTCGTCGTATGAAATTATGATGTATGTGTATGTATGCATGTATATAGAAGTAGAAATGCCAATTCTGTGAGCAGGATATGGCTGGAAATTTTTAAAATAATTAGGCATATTGTTTGGAGAAAGAAATCATTATCTTAGAAAATCAGTATTTGTATGTGGAATGTATGTTCTTGTTGGATGACACTACTTGGCAACTTATATTCATCATGGACTCTGTTGGTATTTATAGGATATTTTTCACTCATAAGACTACTTATTTTGATTGGCAGTAATATCCTTCCTTAAACACTAGTGTGCAGAAGCCATAGACTTTGTGCTGGTTTATTCATATTTATTGATTTTACAGTGATCTACAGGTGGGGAACCTGCGATAAAGAAAAAGTCAAAGGTCATGTACATATATACAAGTGATATGTGAACATACTATTGTGAAAATATAACATTGTCATATAATATAGTTCAAAAGACAACAACACAAAATATAATAGTGTTTAATTAATTAATTCCATTGGCATGTGCAGAACGTGACGTTTCCTTACTGTTCTCAGGAGCTTCTTCCATTCCTCTCTGTTATGTACTTTTCCCTGCCATCCTTCTCCACCAACTATTCTTCCATCCTCTCTCACCTCATCTTGCCATCTATTTTTTGGTCTCCCTCTCAATCTTGTTTAATTTAAACTTTAAAAGTATACCTTGAGTATTGTTTGATCAAGTAATACAGTAGAATATATGTTCTGAATAAAATACTCTAGGTATTATTATATTGGAACTACTCTTCCAATGTATAAAAAGAATTTAAATAAAGAAAACTTTTTATTTTTGCTATCAGGATGACCAGATTTTGGATAAAAACTTCTTGTAATTGTAATTTTATTTCTCCAATAAATCTTTGGTAGATACAGAGTAAGTCATTGTGAACATAGCTTGCATAGCAATTGTCACTGAGCTTAACCTATTATTCATATTTCCTGTTTTACTCAAAATCGTATTACATAAAGTTTTCATTCTGTAATAAATTAATTTAATTACACACACATAGCTATGTATGTACATGCTTATAAATATATATATATATATATATAACTAAGGTATACACTATTGTTCACCATTTTCGTTTAATTCAGAATATTCTTAACAGAAAGTAGTAGTACTTTAATACATTAAATTAGAACTGTATAGTATTTGTAGAATAAGTTTCATTTGGGTTGATTTTAAAATATTCACCTAAACTATACAATGAATGTTCTAAAAGGAATTTTCTTAATTTAATCTTAAAACATTTAGGCTTCCTAAAATAATCTTTAATACTGGGTGGTAAGTGATTAAAAATCTTAACTCCCGAATAAAAGGCACCTCTCTGAACTAACTTCAAGTTTGATGTTGGAAAATGCAGATTGAGATTGTAACGGGTATTTCTGTCGTGTATATCAGAGTTTAGAGAAAAAACCTCTCTAGACTTGACAACAAACATGAGCAGTGAGTATATATACTGACCATACACTGTCAGAATCTGTTGTTTATACAATTGCCTGCAGGACTCACGTTTCGAGCTGTTCGTGATAATTCTTATAATTATCTTTTGGATTCTAAGTATATTGTTACTATACGGTGAAGTTCCCCAGAAGATAATTCCATATGACATTACCGAATGAAAATAGGAATAATAAACCATTTTCCAAGATTTCCAGGTCAGAAGGGTTTTCGTTGCTCTAATGGCAAAACAAGCCTTATTTAGTTTATGTGATAAATCCATGATATGTTCCTCCCACGTCAACATA
>Ga0123354_10002312_pt1 | contig 24957 bp, 14 predicted proteins | sample TergutLab28metaG_2_FD_97872 | JGI IMG/M metagenome (GOLD analysis project Ga0123354, IMG submission 97872) | Labiotermes labralis P4 segment gut microbial communities from Petit-Saut dam, French Guiana - Lab288 P4 | ecosystem: Host-associated > Arthropoda: Insects > Digestive system > Gut ...
CAACAAAAATTTCGTCTGTCTTCTTTCCTTCCCCCCTGGTCAGAAAAAAGTCGGTGGGATATCTTTTGTGGGGGGGGGGGGGGGGGGGAAAGTGATACAGCATGTTTCTTAAAATTTGTGTAACACGAGAACTGTAAAAACTACTAAGGTTGTGACACCTTAGTAGTTCTGACACCTGCAGACATTGTGATGTAATGCACTTGGGAAGAATTGTACCTACACGTTTTGCAAGCTGCTGTGTTGACGATCGTTTGCAACAAGAGTTACAGACGGTGCCCCGGAGTTGAATCTACATACATTCATACACACATACTTACATACATACACACACACATACTTACATACACACAAGCAAACAACATTATTTGCACCAAGTTACATAAAGCCCACACTAATTTACGTGGCAAGTCTACATTATGTACTAGAGTATTTCAGCCCAGTTACAGTACGGAACAGCTCAAATACAGTTGGTGTATCTTGCACTTTAGAGACGGCAATAATTCACACCAGAACAACAGAAAACTTCGGAAACAACTCAGAAAGATTTGTCGATGGAAGAGAAAGGAAAGTAACGACGAAAAGCCTAATACCCGAAACAAGTTCCCTCCTTCCTTTCAAGTTTATAGTTCCCAAGTAATCCCACAACCTTACCGAAAGCCGAGCGAAGGAATTCACGACTCGTACCACGATTATCCTCTAAATTACTTTTATAAGCTTGGGGTTTTGTATAATAAAAGCGGCCCCTCGAAAACATGCACTTAACTATCAATAATGAAATCCTCATTTTCTAATATAGTTCTAACACTGTACTTTCAAGAACACATCACTTGTCCCGCGGACGTCACGAAGTATTTCTGACTGCAGGTGTAAACGTATCAATTACAACAGCCACTATACGGTACGCCAAATGTTCGCCTACATTTTACTTACTCCATTTTTTGCATTTTCCAGGAACCCATACCTCCCCCTCCCCCGCCAAAAAATAACGGGTACGACTTACTTTTGACGTTCAGGTGACCGTGCATCGTGACAAATTCTTATTATAAAACCAATTAGATGCACTAATTTCTCAAATTTATTTTTGGAATAAAACTCTACATGTTTCGGACAGTTCCTCAGTCCATCATCAGGAGTTTTTCACTGTACACGCAGCTTGCTCGCAAGCTGTCGGCAATCCTGTATGACATATGCCATTGCTGCGTGTACAGTGAAAAACTCCTTATGATGGACTGAGGAACTGTCCGAAACATGTAGAGTTTTATTCCAAAAATAAATTTGAGAAATTAGTGCATCTAGTTGGTTTTACTGTAAGAATGCTATGACTTACATCAGTTGACGTGTGAACACTGCGCACAGGATCCTGCGTCATTCATTTCTGATCTTATTTGAAATCAGGAACGCATCCTTCGCAAATACAAACGTATGTGTTTATACAGTTATATTGTACGTGCGATTAATTAAACATCAAGTTATTAAAATTTGGGAGGGGAATGGAAAACTGCTCCCCCCTTCTTAACCTCTGCAATAGAGTGGAATGAGCGTTCAAGACCAGGTCACATCAGTATCGGGTGAAGAGTCCCCGGTCCACAAAGGATACAGAACTATATGAACTCCAGATCAGACCGTGGAGCTGTGAAGAAGACAGAAATTTGTTGCCCCTGCCGGAAATCGCGCTCTGAGCCCACGGATGTACAATCTGTAGCCTATCACTATACCGACTGAGCCATCCCGGCTACTACAGGTGTATAAGATTCGCGGGATCGATGAACATATTACTAGTACTGAAACATGTGTATCGCACAAAAGTCTAGAGCTTCGAACATGACGGTCGGTATTTTTTCTTCCGGTGGAGGAATTTGGAATCTTCTCTGCAAGAACACCTTCGAAACGCTGTTGTCCACAAAACACACTTTCTACAGTGGGTAACGCACCCTCTTTACCAATATGCAGAGCGAATTGACGCTGTGTAAACTTTCACCTCCATGCGCATTTTCCCGATAATGGTGTGACGTGCCTGTAAGCGATAACTTCAAAAATCTTCAATTAGTTGAGGAATGTAACCGGTTGTACTGTGCAAGAGATACAACACTTAGAAGACGTGTTACAGGACCTGCCACTGATACCTTCAACAACGATCCCGACACTGTTACTTCGTGGAACTTAGAGCGATAGTTCTACCATGACCGTTGCGTTAGCCTTGCATAATTAGCGGCGATTCCAGAAAGAAGAAGACCACATACAGTCGTTTGTTTCGAAGCGTGCTTCCTTCCGGAAAGCCCTGTCCCTAGATGCTATGCAAGGCTGTAGTTACTTGCTTGCTAAGACAGTTGCGCAGCAAACCAAGGACACTTTTTTCCTGACATATTTGACTCATTCCTGGACAGAAAAATGTAGAGCATATGGGTTCTTGTTTCATAAAATGAATGCGATATGACGAGGTCGTGTCTGTCTTAATGTCCCCCCATGAGAAACAACTCAACGGGCTCCAATTTTGATTTCGGCTTTTATTTTTCCTGTTTAAATGGTTGTGTTAGATGGTACCGTTGCTCTAGGCTGTGGGCCTGGAACGGAATACCCCTAAATACATATATATCAATGTATGCTAGAACAAACAGATGGTATAACGAACGAGGTTTTAGAACCAATTACGTTCGTTCTAGCATACCCCACTGTACGCGAGACAAACCTATCCAAATTTCACTTTAACCGCATCTAATAATAATAATAATTATTATTATTAGTAGCAGTAGTAGTAGTAGTAGTAATAGTAAAAACCACGTCACTGTTGTGGGCCGGGTTGCTCAGTCGGTATAGCGACTGACTAAGATTTGGACGGTCCGGGATCGAATCCCGGTGGGGACGAGATTTTCCGCCCGTCCAGACCGGCCCTGGGGCCCACCCAGCCTCCTGTAAAATGGCTACCAAGTCTTTCCCGGGGGTAAAGTGCGGTCGGGGCGTGCTGTTGACCACTCACCCCCTTCTAGTGCCGCGGCCATGTTAGAGTAGAGCTATACCTCTACCCACCCTCTGGGCCACACCGGACCTGTAACGGCATCACTTTACCTTTTACCTTTACCATGTCACTGTTGCGAGATTTGACGTTTCCACCGTACCGTCTATGAAGATTACAGTGCTCTGTATGTGATGCCGTGTACTTTAGTGGACTGATATGAACACTTGGTAGCAAACTGTTGCCCCCTTCTTCAGGGCTGAAAAATAATCTGCTCCTACTCCTCCTCCTACTAGTGCTACATGGCATCATATCCCACAAATCGTTGTATTTTCTTTCATTATTATAAGTCACAAATGTTCATTTGGAAAATCAAAAACGATATAAGGCGTCCAAATGTAATAAAAGTTGCAAATAAGGAACATATTCCATCCGAGAAACAAAACGAGCGTTTTGTTTTAGCAGGGCTCCAGCTTAAAAAGTTTCGAAGGTGGTTATATTTGTAGACGCTCATTTCTTAGGATCAAAGCGTTTGTACTTTCCACTTTGTATGAACTTCTTTCCTGCTATCACATTAAAGAATAGGTGGGGGAGAGACTCAGAACCATACAAAATTATCCCCCCTTTTAATCGTTATATTCTACCCTTAAACTTTTCATTTACTTCCGCTGGATCGTGCAATTAACCAAGAGGCGTTTGTTAATTTGATCCTGTTTTTCTGGCGTAAAAAAGACCGAAGAATAAAAAAGAAATAAAAGGGTAGAACAAAAGGAATGGTAAATGAAGAGAAAAGAATGCAAGATCTATAGGCTCTCGTTTAATTCTGTTAGCCAATAGGTCTTCACGACACTAATTTATAGAGAAAAAACCAGTAAAAAAACAAGTAAATTATCTTATCTGTACAGTAAGAAATTATGTTCACGGCATATGAAATTTTTTCCTGTCATGTACTAACAGAAATTGCAAACTTTTAAAATAACACGCTTCATGTAAGGGGTTTGTATACAGTCCAAATTACGGATATCTTCCACCTCACTACAAAAGGACATAATCTGCTGTAAACGTAACAGGATATAAATCCACATGTGCACCGTATATGCCTCGCTTTCTTCCCACTGGCACATGAACTTTACACAGCAGAATCTGTCGCACATTCAAACTAAGTTTGCTCGCCTTTACGCGTTATTTACCCATTCTGCAACACAGAAAATTACGAGCTAGAACAAAGGAAAGAAGTAAATTAAATATTTCGCGCTTTGATTATAATCGGAATAGATCTTGGGACAAACTACTCAGTAATACAGTACAATGAAATTCTTATAACAACAACTGTTGACAGTTCTGTAGTTTTTTTTATACAACGTCTGTGGTTTCAATAATTAACGTTCTTACAATTTCCTCGCAAACAAATTACAAGTAATTTTATTAAAGTAATGAGCAAAGGAAATAATTTAGTATGAAGTTACTGTCTACACTGATGACAAAATGTAACACCTTGTTCAATTTGCAATATTACTTTTTGTGCTCGTGCAGGCTTATTTTCAGGCCGACGTGTTACATTCGGCATCTGCCTTTAACTTCATTAACTTCAACAAACAAAAATCCGTAAATGTAAAAGAAATGATAGTCTAAAGCTGTGGTATGCTTGCATTATGCCAGTAAGCGTGCGTTTTTAAAATCACCACTCAATAAAATACGAGGCACTAGAATGTGTCTAGAAGGCTGTCTGAACTGCAGGTAAAGCTCCTTTTACCAGAAGATTACTCGAGTACTCCCCTACATTAGTGACAAATGAAACCTACCCTAAAGAACCAAAACGAAAAAGATAAAGAAAGAGAAATGCAAACAGCCAGCCTCAATTTTTATTCCACCAGAAGTACCAGTATTGTTTCAGTACTACGGTTACAGCATCAGTATAAAAAAGTACAAGAACATTTTAATGTGTTTCTATGACAATAATAGTAAGGATAAAAAAAACCAGCTGATTCCAAACGTATTAACTTGGTGGCTTATTGGGGCCAATTACGAAATACACTATTGTATGAATACACTATTGCATAGATACAACACAATTATACAAAAGAACAAAAACAGAAACGAGATTAACTGAGTCCTGAAATATTATTAATAATAATAATAATTTCAAATTCATTTAGAAAATACGTGAGCAACATACCAGGAAAACATGAAGTCAAGGAACTCCAGAAACCAGCCATACTGGGATTGCACACATACTTCGGAAAGTGCTAATGCAAAAATACAGTAGACTCAACACTGGAACTAACGATATAGGCACCATGAATAGTAACAACAGAATAGCTGCAACACTGTATTCCCTAGGGACATAGTTTGTCTCAGGAATGTAAGTATAAGTACCCTGCATAAAGGAAATGATGATGATGATGATGATGATGATAATAATAATAATAATAATAATAATAATACTTACTTACTCCATGGTGCAGAGTCCGTCTTGAGAAGCTAACTGGTTTGCAGCTAGTCAAGAAATTCCCCGCAATAATAATAATAATAATAATAATAATAATAAATACAATAATTTAAGTTTGAGAAAATCGCCTAAAAGTAAAGACAATACGAGTACAACAAAATTGTTTGTAACTTACTACTATTATTTTTAAAAACACGTTTCCAGCTCATATCTGAACATTCCTGAGCAACAAGCATCCTCAGTTACTGTTTTCTGTGATAGGGGATACCACAGGCTCCATAAAGGTGTAAATAATTTTACGGTTTCTAATACGTAATTCTAAATACGAATATGTAACCTAGCCCACGACAATAAAACGGGTATTCACTACAAGTCATGACTATACAAACTAAGAGAATGCAGAAATCGTAAAATCTTCGTTATGAAGAAAGATATAATAAACAGAATTGCCAGGCATAATTCTTAGTTCCTTAGCAGGGCAAATCACGACATTACACACACTTGTAGTTAAGTGAATTCCTGTTATTGTTACAATTATAATCTTCGTGATTTTCCATCATCAGTTATTGACCTTCATGCCGGATATCTTTCCATCTCCATTGCCATAACGGTGAATTCCCACGTTCCTCCACTTATACTTTTCCTCCCTGTTTTATTTCTTTTCCTTTGGGTTGCCACCTGTGACATTTCGTGTTTTTTATTCCTCTCTACAATTTCTTTTCTCATTTCGTGAGATGTTTCCAGCAGTATTGTGCGTTTACCAGCTTCCTTCTTCTTCTTCTTTTTCTTTTTTTACCAGCATCACAATAGCGTTTCGGAGATTGCATTTCATTCTGGATAACGCTCTTGACTGTAACACGAGAAGCGGCGGACAGATTTCAGCATACAAGGGTTGCACTGCACTAGTCTGTAGACTAAAATAACATCTCGCATTACGAATACAGCAAATATCCGAATATACAAGGTTAGTCATTCCAAAGTTTAACACACGTGCTTCCAACTTGAGATACGGCAGAGAGAGTAACAGAGGCACAGCCGTCGGATGTGCTGTCAGTTACTGTTACAAGATCAACCAACAGTCAACGCACATCATGGTACGTATTTTGCAAGAAAACAGAACTGAGTTCCATAAGATTGGAAGTGACTAAGACTAAGTAACTTACATACGTAAAGTTCCATACTGGAAAATTATTATAACAAACAAAGAAACAAACAGCTTTCATTTAAGCTACTTCCCTCTATTATGTTTGACGGCGAGGCATCGCGATTTTTACTTGTTTACAAAAAGTATTTATTGCCTAAATCGGACAACATACCTTATATTCTACTAAGCCTTTATCAATTAATTTCTTTTAGCTATTAAGATCATCAGTTCTTTCCGGGAAAAGCCAACAGCCAATCAGTCACTTATTTAATACATTAGAAATGGTTATATTCCCTCCTACATCAAACATGTGTAGCGGAAACTTCATAACGCGTCTCTGTAAGATTGGAGTACCAACAACGTAAACTTCTATTCAAATTAGAAATTATTACACTACGGGCTGCACTTAAATCAATTGCCAGACGTGATTTACAAAGTCAAATACCTCGTACGGAATTGGAGCGGAAATTCCCACTAACTTTTAATTGAGTGTCTACAGGGGTGCGCATTCTGAGTATCGCAGCAAAGAAATAGCAGCCCTGTCGTGGGAAGAAAAACAGTGCGCATGTACTGAATAAAATATATCAATAACAAAGGGTGAGAAAGGGCTAACATAACCCAAACGTTCGCTCGCCGATGGATTCGATCGGCTTCGCATCTCCACAACGTATCTTCCTCCGGTCCCGTGTTAAATATATAACGCCATCACGTTCTCTGTCTTCCAAACAACCGTTTTCTAAAATTCGGTATTAATTTCTTATAGGGCAAATCCTAGCCCATTGGTCTGCAGGGTTTTCATGGCAAAGGATCACACATGTTGCGGGCCGGTTTCGGGGTCGCACGTGGAAAAGTAACAGTAAGCGTTATACGTAACCGCCTAAATTATTGTGTAATTGTAATCGTATATACACAATTTACAAACGTAACTGCGGGCCACGAAATACAACCTGGCGGGCCGCGGGCTGGAGACCCATGTACTAGCCACATGTGTAGCTAGTTACAACGGTAACAGGTCACGTGTGCGAATGAACCGAGAGAAAATACAGACCGACAGAACTTGCACAGAAGTATACTGCTAAGTGTGCCACACTTCTGCAAATGATGACGGCGTATTAACTGCACGAAGTCCATTTGTTGCTATGTTACCCACCGTTTCCTCTCAAACGTGTCCCTCCCAGTGTAATAAAAATTTCGTCATAAAGCAGTCCTCCAAATACAATGGTCAACAAATTTTAAAATTCTGTTCAAGTGCGGAACTTCTTTTCCTTGCTACGTACTCAAATAGTCCAATTCTCATCATCTCACCTTCTTCATTCTCCAGCCCTTTACGTCTCCTCCGCCTCCCTTTGCCAAAAGGACGAGAGGACACAGCCTGATAAACTTCGCAACACTAAATTTTCAGTCCACCAACTTCCATAATAATGCACTGCCTCTCACCACATACCCCCACCCTCCTCCTCCTCCCCTACTCCTTCTTCTTCTCCTCCTTCTTATTCTTCTTCTTCTCCTCCTTCTTATTCTTCTTCTTCTCCTCCTTCTTATTCTTCTTCTTCTCCTCCTTTATCTTCCTCTTCTTCTTCTTCTTCTTCTCTTCCTCCTCCTCCTCGTCCTCTCTCATTCTTCTTCTTCTCCTTCTTCTCCTCCTCCTTCTCCTAGTCCTCCTCCTCCTCTCTCCTTCTTCTTCTTCTTCTTCTTCTCCTCCTCCACCTCCTCCTTCTCCTTCTTCATTTTAGTCTTCAAAACCTAGAGACCGTCAGTTGCAGAGCGACTTAGATTTAGTCTTCAAAGGACTAATAACAGAAACTTTCTCCATAGTACATTCAGAACAGGGGAAGCATTAGTACATAGGGCGAAAATACAGATTAGAAGTACGCTGCTGGAATGAAAGAATTACGGGCAAAATAACTTCAAATTTGGGCAAGAAACTACACTGAACGGCACCATAGCCTGAGTTCCAATAACCGAAGCAGCTGGTGACACATTTCGCCTGTCACAATAATTCACGGCGATCAGAACAAGAGAAAAGTGCGTAAAAATGTGCACGTAATAAAAGTAAACTAAATGTACGTTCATAGGACAAATACAAATTGCACTATTGATGTAATCCGTGCATTGTGACCGGTACCTCCAGAACGTTTATTGGAATGACCTTTCACCTACAACAGACCTCCAAACCAAAATATGACAGATATGCCCTTACTTACTTATTCACTACATGGAGCAGAGTCCTTCTTGAGAAGCTAACCAGCTCACAGCTAGTCAAGTAATTCCCCTCATTTTACGGTACCCGAAGGTTCCGCGTATACAAATGCCCGCCACCTGTCCATATCCTAAGCCACATCTATCCACTCCATTCCCCACAATCCCAATTCCTGAAGATCCATATTAATATTAGTTTCCCATCCACGCCTGGGTCTTCCAAGAACAGATTATGCCCTATAATTCTCTTACATTTTTTTGGCCACGAGATGAGAATAAACGTTTTAGTGAAATTTGTGCATGTTACATTGTGAGTGGAAGAGTATGCGGAAAAAAATGTGCCTTGTAGAACAGGGTGAATGAGATTTTGTTTTGGAATCATTTCGGTGGAAGTCGTGCAGAAGAAACGATTCGTACAATGTTTTACCTTCTTCTTAATATGACGCGTTACGCCTGCGCTCAGTCAGTCGAGACGCTCATCACGTCATGCCGTCGTTCATCTCTTCAGAACGTCGGCATAAAACCCACCACATTTATAAAAAAAAGGTAGCACATGAATGGCACTATTCTTGCTGTCGTCTCAGAATTTCGTACGATCCCAAGTCACTTCAATAAAAATTGCGAAATCAGAGTAGCCTGAAGTGATATTAAAACCTTTTACACTATGGTCGTCAGTGAATACGAGAAGGACTGAGTGGGAGCCCAAGGTATGGTAATGTGGTTATGAACACACGAACGCTGTAAACTTGTGCCCTTCTTGAAGTGTACAGCGCGACGTTAAGCACGTATAAGTTACACAGAGGGGACAACCGCGCTTAAGTTCGTATTTTGTATTTCTGACCTTACAAAGTGGAAATTCCTGACGAAATTCGTGATTATGAACGTAATAATGTACATCAATTTTGTAAAATCAAACAAATGTCCCCTGCATCTCGGAATAAAACTCTGCTATTTTCCATAATGATGTAAAGAGAAGTCTTGCCGTTGTAGTCTGATTCGTGGGCTACACGAGTTAAATAAATATTACTTGCGTATCGAAGCAGCAGCCAAAGAAAAAAACTCTTTACCAAACAGCCCTCATAACAACACTGTCAAGTCATGTACCTTAAATAATGAACGCAGGCAAAATTAAGCACGCATCAACTCTTTATAGAAAAATGCTTCTGCATAATTACTAACGTGACAGAAATCAACCAAAAAAAAAGCTTCTGTCTTTTGTCTGATTTCCTTCTCAATATTAAGCCTAAAATATGATGAAACAAAATTACATTAGTTCATTCAGACCAGGTTTAAGCAGGCCCTTTGTGAGACCTTCTTTCATCACCACATAATTAACAACAATTTTAATTAAAATACATAAAGCAAGTTACAGTATTTAGCGAGCATCCTGTTGGTAAAAGCCTTTTAAAACATGGCTTCTCCTTCTGTTATATAATGTCTCAGTTGCTAAGCCTGTCATTGGGCTTCAGCCTGACGTTACTTCTATCTTAATGAGTAACTTTTTCATTTACGAAATATACAGAAAGGTTATTCCTATATGCTTTATCCTACTTTCTCAAGCGGAACTTTGCATATGCAATCAATGAACGTCTCTGTCAAACCGAAAACCCATCTAGATATCTTTCATTATGCCCCTAATATTAACTTCAGCTTGTATTTAGTACCACGTTAAAAGATACAAAACTTAAATGAGGGGTTTCTTAGATTAGAGACACACCGTAACACAAAGTACTAGACAGAGCTGCGTGTATAAAGGAAGCAGAACGACAGCTATATAAGTGAATGATATTTGAAACACAAAAATTACGTAGCCTATATCTTTAGACTGTCGAAGTGTATGTAGAGAATTTTTCTTCGCATCAAATTACAGAGGCATTTCTAATACAAAATTCCGACGTAGTAATTATTGTAGGCACGCTTTGTAGAAAATCAGTTCCTTCATTTTGAAGTTCAGGTGACCGTGCATCGTGATAAACTCTTACAATAAAACCAACTGGATGCACTAATTTCTCAAATTTATTTTTGGATTAAAACTCTACATGTTACGGACAGTTCCTCTGTACGAAACATGTAGTTTTAATTCAAAAATAAATTTGAGAAATTAGTGCATCTAGTTGGTTTTATTGTAAGAAAAATTCCTTCATGTTAACTCCGCTGGCGTTTACAGCATTTTTACCAATTATACTGTCTTCTCAAACTCAGTAACCAATATTTTTACAGTAGGCATAATTTTTTTCTCATCTAACGTGAAGGAACGGATGCAGGGCGTTGCTGGAGGCGATAAAGTAAACTTCACGAATTTTTAGGGGTTTGCTCGGGGTGCCTGAGTTATCTGTCATGTCCCAGAAGAAGGAACACCTCATTACAAGCCCTAATATTAAGTCATCGTAAGCGGCTGGGGTAATATGTTACAGATATATATTTAAAAAATAGTAAAACTCTGTAGCCAATAGGACTTCACTTTCCTGTAACTGTAACAACCTTTTGGTAGTGGTAGAAAACGCAAGTCTTTTCAACGTTGGTAAAGCGGTCGATGTAGAGCTGCTATTTTCCAAGCACCCCCAAGGAGGAGGCGCCATGCCCTGGTCGGTAAGGGATCCACTCAACACAAGCATGATTCTCGACATCCGAAAAGTCGGGTTCCCACAACTTATAAGCCTACATTAGATAGTAACTTGTAATTTGTGCTTATCTGCCTAATCGTAGGAACGATGCGCTTCAACAAATACTGGCCACTTCTTAGTTTCCCATCGACTGTTGTGACTCAAGTACGAGGGATCACCAATGTTTGTATACGTGTCAAGCCGAAACCTACTGCGTTCCCATGCCTGGTATATAACTGACCAACAGCCAAGTGGTGGCCTCTCCCTGGCCAAGTACACGAGTGCCGACATTTGTCAAATAAGCAAGTAGAGGGAATAGTATGAAAGCATTTAGTTACTACTAAAATGCACGCATTCTGGCGCATCAGACTTCGGAATGTGGTTCAATCTCTTCACGCACCACAAAATCGTGACTTCTGTCTGAGATTGTGGATGAAAGGTCGGTACATGCATGTTTTACGACCTGCATGATTTTGTCTCGTGTCTTCCCGCTGAAATTATATTTCGTACATGAGGTTTGTGAACCGCGGTAGCACAGTGGTTAAGGTGCTGCACTACAAATCGGAAGGTCGCTGGTTCGATTCCAGATTGTGTCATTGGAATTTTTCATTGACATAATCCTTCCGATCGCACTACGGCCCTGGGGTCGACTAAGCCTCTAACAGAAATGAGTACCAGGAGTATTTCCTGGGGGTAAAAACAGGCGGTGCGTAAGGCTGACAACCTTACCACCATTCTGGGCCATTGTCACATAATCCGGTAACCGTAACTTCCTGGAACCCTCTGGGCACCGCGGCCCTGTAATGGGACTGATTTACCTTTACCTTACATGAGGTCTGTGGATGCAAGAACCAACAGTACCTGTTACTTCAGGCCCAACCTGCCATGAAATTTGCTGTGGTGTTCATTCCTGCCCCGTGGAGCCTAGACACCACTAAAACTGACATAGTACAAATCAGAGCACAGCACTACAGAACTAATTAAGGAGGAAGTTAAGAGCAATAACATCAATCTCTCGTTCTAATTGCACTGTCGCAATGCAAGCAGATATTCAAGGAAGAAAGACACTCCATCTCTTTTCTACAGCCTTAGGACTGCATGTAATTTGTTAAGAGATGGAACTGGAGATAATACGCTTAAATTCAATGTCAAAACCCAAACGCCTCCCCCCCTCTCTCTCCCTCCCGTCTCTCTCTCTCTCTCTCTCTCTCTATATATATATATATATATACACACACACACACATATATATATATATAGTGTGTGTGTGTGTGTAAACAGAAATTTATGTGGCAGATTCTTTCTTACTTCACACCGTACTGTTACGGTACTAAATGGCTATTCTTGAAAAGATAACTAGTGTAACCATCATATGGTTGTAAGCAATGCAGTTTTGTTTAAACGAATGGGCCCCAGCCGTTCCTTCGTCACGTAATTTGTTACGTTACCTGCCCTTCCCAGTAGCGAATCACACATACATTCCTGTGGATGCAACAGGCTGACTTTAGAAGACCGACTTTTCACACAATCTAGGGGTTTGGGCAAATTTTTACCCTAACACTTCAGCCGTAAATCTTTACAATTCTCCGCGTTCCACAATTATGTCAGAACGCGTTGTTTATTGAAAAAAAACAGGCGATGCTGCCCCAAGGTAATTTCACATAGTTTTGGATTTCACATAACTCTTTATGACTTACGTTCGTAGGCAGCGGCTATGAACCTGTGTTTCGTAAGTAGCACAATTTCTTAAGGCAAGAAGCAGCATAGTGGAAACTCTTCTGGCATGCAAGCGGCCATATAACATTACATCCACAGCTCAATATTGTTCTCTCTCAACGTGAATAGGCAAGCCCCACCACCGAAATGAAACACCATGCTGCTTCGCCTTGCACCATCAAAATTTAACATGCTTTTCTGGAGTGACCCTGGAGGTCTACCGAAAACCCGAATTCCAAAAGCAGCTCCTTACGACCTGAAAGAAAGGGCACTATGTTAAAATTAGATCTGTGCAGTTGAAGAGACTATTTGTACCTCCTACAAATGGCACGCAAAATATAACGAATACAACTAGTGAAAGGTAGCAGGAATCACCATCATTTTTGGAGAACTGTTACATTTTCAAGAATAAGTAACTTGCAGAAAGACGATCAGACGAACACAATGCAAAGTTTAGGTGAAAAAAATTTCCGACCTACGCACAGCGCACAGTCGTCTCGCTTCCAACCAAACTGCTACTTTACGTTCGACGAAGTGATGCTGAGAAAACTTAACCGGCTCTGGGGCCCACCCAGCTTCCTACTTGATGGGTACGGACAGCAATTTGCCGCGGACTAATTCATCCCGGGTTCCTGACCGACCAGTCGCCTTCATCTAGTGCTGGCGTTAAAAATGAATGAAGCTCTGGGCCTACTTCACCTCCTCCGTATTCCTTCGTGGCGTGCAGAGCAACAACTTTATCCTCAGATATCGTAACTAAAACGCAGGAGAAAAGTCAGAATAAATAAAAAATAAATCCTCAAAAATGTGGAAAATTGTACATATTGAAGAAATTAAATTTGTTCGTATGTTTTCCACCATTGAGTTAAAAAGTCTTTGCCTTCCCGTCTCTTAACCAAAAGCGTGAATGTCAGAGCCTACAAAACTAAAACTGTACTTGTTATTTTGAATGGGTATGAAACATCGTTTAGCATCTTTCATTGGAGAACTTCGTGTCACATACACACGAGATTTTAATCGGAAAATCTCACTAAAAGAGAACATTTGGGAAGTCTACAAGTAATAATGGTGATACTAAACTAGATTATAAACCAACAGAGTACAAGACTCCACGAAGTACGGCTAAAACCGCTGGCTGCCGCTTCTAAACACTTTAATAAATTCCGATTGTCCATTCAAGTCATGGACTAGCTTAGAAACTAATAGCTAGTCTACAATGATTTTTATTCCTTGTGTTTTAGAGTGACAGGGAGCAAAAAGTTATTTATCGTAAACAGGAGAACAACCTGTGGCCTGGCGGCTCCGTATTGATGTGAAAATGGAATGTAGAATGCACCTGACTTATGTCTATCAAACGTGATTTTGTAATGGCCACAGATAAGCACAACATCGTAAACGGTAGGTGCGCGAAAACGCAAAGGTACGCCCGGGAATATATTTCATCGAAAGTAATCACATTTTTCTCATGCTTGTTGCTTGACGTACCTCACCCAAAAGAGCGACCCCCCACGGTTGACTTTTTCGATTCGTGATCCAGTCTATCTTTCTCCTTTGTCCATCGAGATTTAGAGTTACAGGGGCACAGCTCTTTAAATGAAGAACTATACGCGAATAAATAATTAATCAATCATGCAGAGATACCAATAATAATAGTAACAATAATAACGATAATGTTCAATTAATAATCGCCCGGAACGCAGGCATTTCGAATGAAAACTTCATCCGCACAACTGATAGCATCGCATCTCTAATTTGTAGCATGCGACAGGCTGCTGCCATTTAAACTTTAGAATATTCCTGCCTTTTATTAGGATTATTTAATTGCAACAGAACTGCCATTTAGTAATGGTCTGGGTATTTTATTCTGCCTTATTATCTTCATGGAATACAATGACTTTAACGAATTTGCCGCACTTCGTATTACGTCGGGTAACGTACAGTGCCCTTCCATGAATATCAGTTCCACCTGCCGACGCAAACAAAAATTTCAGTCGCGTTTCACAGATATCGAACGTGGCATGTGTCATAAAATATTCATAATTAAATTAGATAGAAGCAAAATAGATTTTCGCATATTTTTGTATTAATTGTCTGTAACCATATTTATATGCCGACAACAATTATTGAACGAAAAAGCTGTGTCGGTTCGGAGATACACCGAAAAGTGCGCAAAGTGCTTTTTATTAGTAAAACTTCCATCTTGATTATCAGTTTCTAAAATAAAACACAACCCTTCCTGATACTGCGATCATTATTGACGTTTTAATGCACTTCCATTACGAAAGTTTGAAGTTCCGAGCACATTCTAGGTTACAGAGCTGTTTGCCCACTATTCTGCAGTACCTTCATTTCGCACGGTGCTCATATGTGTTTGTGTGTGTTTGTGTGTGTGTGTGTGTGTGTGTGTGTATACGCATATAACACAGAATATCAATTTTACCGTTTCCACGAGTATGGGACTTTTACCACTAGGAAGCCTGCATCATCCGCCGGGAACTGAGAGACCATTTCTCTCCCGCAAATCAACTTAGCTTATTTCACGTTCACGGGACAGCTTCAAAATGCTTTCATCCCCATGCAATAAGGTCCCATATTCAGAAAAATGATAAGACAGACAACCTATACTTCTTAATTTCTAATTACCTACATGTTCCGTCCTTCTGAAATATGCGAAGTAATACAAAAACCTACAAATGATTTAATTTCAAAATCAGTGAAGCACAAATTACAAGGAAAAGGGACCGCGATGCGTACTTTTCAGCGTCAGTCTCCCGAAGCACAAAAAATAAGGACTTCATAGCGAGCCTTAACTCTATCAAACTCAGATTCCGCCGTACAGCGAAGGACTTGAACTTTCTTGCGACGCTGCCGACTGACCGTCCAGCTCGACCACGACTCAACTGAATGTAAAATACTTAGTTACACCTTATCTTAGCTTTGGCGCAGCTATGTTGTATTATTCTCGATCCAGAATGAACAGCATATAACACACGCTTGTAGTGGTGGTCAAATTATGCAGAGATTAGTGGCAATAAACTAGGTAACGCTCAAATACACTTAACATTAAAAATACGTTAACTACACAAAGAAATCTTCATGTTTGCACCGTGCATCAATGATAATTAAACACTTATTGCCCAACTAATGCACAATATATAATATGTAGATACAATTAAAATTATAAAATATTTTAAAGTGCTCCAACATGTTTTGGATCATAAACAGTGACCGACACACACGCACAACGGGTCAGAATATGCTGCCATAACACCGACCTTGTCCATGTCAACGGACACGATAGAACCATTCTTGTAAGTTTAGCCAAGCAGTAGCACAGCGGTTAAGGTGCTGTGCTACAAATCAGAAGGTCGCTGGTTCGATCCCAGCTGGTGTCAGTGGATTTTTCATTGACATAAAATCCTTCCGATCGTACTATGGTCCTGGGGTCGACTCAGCCTCGAACAGAAATGAGTACCAGGAGAATTTCCTGGAGGTAAAAGCGGCCGGTGCGTAAGGCTGACAACCCTACCACCATCCTGTACCGTTGTCACGAAATCTGGGAACCTTAACTTCCTGGAACCCTCTGGGCCTGTCCAGACCTGTAATGGGACTGCTTTGCTTTACTGTACAAGGCTCCCTAATGATGGATCCTCTGTGATCCGAAACATGTTGGAGCACTTTTAAATATTTTATAATTTTAATTGTATCTACATATTATATACTGCGCATTAGTTGGATAATTAAGTGCTTAATACACAAAGAAAATATGAAAGAACAGGCGGATGGTATTATTAGTACACCAGTGACGATAGTTATTTTGTTGTTGGATAAGACATCGCTTTCCCACCATGGTAGTACAAATCTAACAAGCGACACGGCGTTACACCTCAGAAGAAAGCAATCTCTTTGATATAAAGTATTTATTGTTCTTACGACTGACAGACCTACGTCAAGCATTCCTATTGTTAGAGAACTCAGAGATTGTCGCAAGGTGATAAACCTCTACCATACAAATCGTTTCCAACGACCTCCAAATAAAACACAAATCAAAAGTAAACTGCATCAAAATAAAAAAATAACACAATAACCAGCTAAAATTTATTCAAAACAAATATAAACACGAACCTCCAAACCGAAAACTCAGTGTACCTTATAGAATTATAAGCTGTAGAAATTAATTTACTTTACTTTACCCTGCACACGGAAGGTTATTAAATATTATTTCGAAAGTCAAATCTTTACAATTCAACTTCCTGAGATGAACAAAAAATAGTCCCTAGGAATATATCTCGTTACATATCTCTCATCAGACCTCTGTTTTTTACTTACAAAAGATGCCTCCTGCACAAAATCATCACACCGCAACTCGTTAGAGGATTATGCTCTTGTGCACGCAAGTTTATACATTCAAAATTACGAAGTATCACAAACAGCCCTAATTTTAACAAATTCCATTCAAAAGTGCTAATAAATACCGTTAATTTTTTCAGTACCATCCACGTTGTGTTAATACAATACGTAACAATAAGACAAACTGTCCATGCACAATCAGTTTATTACAGCAATCCAAAAAACTGCACGGTTCAGCTGCACGAGAGAACCTTTATCAGGCTTGGCGTTTCAGAAATATAACAATAAACTGTTAGAGCTATAAACACTTTATTGTCCAACGAATGCACACACATATATAATTCGTAGATACAGTTAAAATTATAAAATATTTAAAAGTGCTCCAATATGTTTCGAATCACAGAGGATCCATCATCAGGGAGCCGTGTATGGTGCTTGGTTAAAATTACAAAAAGCATATACTGCCACAACACCGACCATGTTCATGTCAACGGACACGATAGATGTATTTTTGTAATTTTAGCCAAGTACTGTACAAGGCTAACTGATGATGGCTCTTCTGTGATACGAAACATGTTGGAGCACTTCTAAATATTTTATAATTTTAATTTTATCTACATATTATATATTGTGCATTAGTTGGACAAATTGTCATTGATGCATGGCGCAAACATGAAGAATGTTACAGCTGTAGCTTTTTGGATTAGTATAATAAAGTGTTGTGAATTGACTATTTGTCTTATTGTTACGTATTTTTCATTTTGCATTATGCCGACTGTTGTAAGGACCAATGGCAGATACTTCGGTACTGAAATCAACTTTCTCGTTTTGTTAAATCCTACCTACCTTCCTCTAAAACTCGCTTCATATTCACAAATGGGCGAACTTTACCATATAAATGTCCCAAACGTATGGCCTTAAGGATTTTATGATTATAAGGATAACAAAATGGATTAGTTATTAAGAAATGTCATATTTGTAACCCAAATATGTGTATCGCCAGGTTTAACACAAAGAAAAAAACATTTTTCCACACAGTACGATTCATCCAATATAGACGACACCCATAATTTACCTGTACATCATTAACCGACTGGTCTTTCTAATGGTTCAATCTGAGTTCTCTGCGAGGTAGGCAACATGGATCCATTTCAGTCTTACAATGTCTAACAAAAACTCGTAATGCTTCCTGAAGCTGATCGCAGACTTCTTCAACATTAAAGGTCATTTCCAGTTACGCATGAGCAGTGGAACATAAGCGAATATTCACGCTCGGCATTTCACGGTGGTTTGCCTTATAGTTCGGTGGAAATGGTTCATTTGTTCATTTTATTACACCGACTTCGTATCCTTGTAATAGAATGATCGAATAATATGCTTTTTTTATTCCAATAAAATACCTGATTGGAGCTGGGAAGTTTTTCAAGGTCATATGCCACATTCAAGTCTCAGACCAAGCGTTACCAGTACAAACGCACCATCAGGGACTTCAAAGATGTATCAGCAACTGAAATTAGCCTAAATGCCTACCATTTTTCTTTCCATTAGCAGTACCTGATGCAAATATACTTCCATACTCTTCCTTGCAGGAATTATAAAAATGATATCTATGACCCTTCATGCTCATACAACACACATACACTGGAGGCGGGTCAAAAATTTTAATATGCCTGATGATACACAACTTCCAGTATGAAAGTGAATAACTCAGAACACCTCTATTAAAGTTACGGATTGCAGCAGTTTGAAAAATGCATATGGTAATGAAGAAGCTCACGATTTGAAAATACTCCTCGACCAATGATGGGTTAAACAAATCAAGAAGGAAGCGGGCGGGCCGTGTTGCAGGACAGTCAGAAACGCACACAGGGTTTTGGTAAGGTAATCTTAAGGAAACAGACCTCTTCCAGAACCTAGACTCAGATGGCAGAATTGAAATGGATCTTAAAAAGGTTGAAGGGGCGTAGACTGAATTTCTCTACCTTAGGACAGGAACAAGTGGCGGGCTCTGGTGTCAAACTTTATGAACCATTAGGGTCAATAAAACGTGGAAAGTTTTCTTGACTAGCTGAAAAAATATTAACTACTAAAAAGGACTTTGCCCTACATAGAGTAAATGCAGTTTTATTACCCACATTCGGAAGGTACGGTTTATGAATCATGCGTGAGTTTCGTTGGAATACAGAGCACTGCCAATAGTTGACACTATTATCGTCAGGTGGCAGCACATATGCAGCAACGAAAAGCACCTGTTCTTCAGAGGGTATTGCAGTCTTGACCTTTGCCGACAGTACAATTGGTGTACATTCAATGATATCGTGATTGCAATATGTCCTCAGTGGCTGCAGAAAAACACGGTGATCGAAGGAAAAATCATCAGTGGGAACCATAGGTAGATCTAGGAAGTGCCAAAGGTTCACGTCGACATCTTGGGACAGCGCATCCTACACATCTTCCGGGGTTAGACAGTCCAAAAATGCTATCAAATGCTAATCCACGCCGCGTAACATCCCAGAAGAACGAAAGCCTCACCTGCACCGCAGTGGAAGCCTGAAATCTCGCTCAGACTGTTTGTCTTCTTTTTAAACATGTTGCCATCCAAACAAAACAGGATAAGCCAGATCTTTCTTTATCAAATTTTCCCCTTGTACTGTAGTTCAAGAAAGCTATCTTCTCCTCTTACGGCAACTTTCAAGACCTACCTCGAAGCAATCAAGGATTTAACGTGATAATATTGGCAGAAGAGTGTAAAATAGAAGAGATGACAATTTTCTAACTGTGTAGGAAGTTTCCCGAAAGCATGTTCGCACAGCTAATTGTGAATATAAACTTGCATTTCAGATGGTTTTTACGAAGTTAATTCACGGCTTATCTTAGGAGTTCGAAACTGGATTGCAAGGTCAAAATATTGCGTCCCATAATAAAGGTCGTAAATGGTCTTCATCAATAGACCTTACTTTGCCGCTGTAAGTCTCTTCAGGAGTAGACTTTTATCCAGAGCTACTAAAATTATATTATATAAGACACTAATAAGACCGGTAGTGTCGTATGGAGCAGAAGCATGGACGTTGATGAAGAAAGAAGAACAAGCTCTGCTAATTTTTGAAAGGAAAATATTTAGAAGAATATATGGTCCTAAATATGAAAACGGGGAATGGAAAAATCCGGACGAATCGAGAACTAGAAGAGATGAGCAAATGAAAAAGTATAGTAAAATGGATAAAAGGGCAAATTATAAGTTGGTTAGGTCACCTAGAGAGAATGGAGGAGGATAGGATGCCCAAAGAGATCTTCAGTCAAGAACTGGAAGGGACGAGAAGGGTAAGACCCAGGAAAAGATGGAAAGAGATCTTCAAGTGCTGGGAGTGAGAAGATGGACAGAGCTGATGACAGGTAGGAAAAAATGGAAGGACATTTTTCGACAGGCCAAAGCCCACAGTGGGCTGTAGTGCCAATGTAAGAAGAAGAAATGGCCTTCATGGTCTAATCGTTTATTGGTCGTACCTAGAAATGTCTACCGCATCTATGAAGCCTTTAAAGACTAAAATTAACCTACATTATATACAGTATATATAATCATTTCCTGCCTCACACAAAACGAAATTTGTTTCCATTAGAAAGAATAGCTGGCTAAGTTCACTGTAAGAATCACACGACGCCATCAAATAAAGTGAACGGGCCAAAAGACAGTCTGCGTTGCACACATCACGACATTAATTCGATCATACAGGTTAATTACCCTTTTAAAACAAGAAACTTCACATATTCCTACCGAATTTTACTGAAAAACATTACTTATAAGCACTCCCGGTTGTACCCAGTGATATTTTACGTGGTTTTCAATTTAAATTCGATAGGTCATATGGGAAGACGAAATTTCGCAAGACCACACTGACAGAAGAAGCTCCTGTCGTTAATCAGAAGAATATAAGACCTTCAAAACCACTAAACAATTTTCCATCATTAAACACAGTAACATGTATCATGTCAATCCTATACTATTCCTGAACATCAAAATGCCGGCCAGTTCAATGGAATGACTACTCATCAAAGAGGTCAGTAAATCAGGAGTGCATAATTGGTCATCAAGCTTTGAAAAACTGCACGAAATCAGTCTGCATGGCGACGTAATTTGACTGGATTAACCAAATAGCATCATGAAGACAAACTTCAACACGAGAGTTTGTGGCTATTTGCTGGTGATACAGGTGTGTGTTACCAATGCGATAGGGGAGAGAGCTCGGCAGGGTGGTGGCCATGCCTTCTGTCTCCACGCAAAGTCCTCATTACTGAATACAATATGATGCATTCTGCTGGTTCCACCAGGGGAGGGGACGTAGATACGTTTCTTGTACAGTACGTACCAAAATTACAGCAACTACTAACTGACAATTTCGAATCAAAATCATGGAATGAGGATATGGATGTTAGTACACCCTCAACAATATCACAAACAAATTTGCCCGGCTTTTATAAAACGAGAACTTTCATGACGTAATCAACACCGGAGACCATCTTGAGCCAGACGAATGACATCCGCATCCTCTCAAGGTACTTCTTTCAGATTTGTTTCAGTTGGATCCTTCTCTCTACATCTTGGACTCGGAAGTGGCATTTAAGTCATAACGCTATAAACAAATTCACGACGATTCACTTGTAATGGTCTGTTACGTTGCGGAGCCGTACAGGACAAACCACAAACAAACCGCCCAGTCCATAGCTCGCTCCTGACCTATACAACATAACAACATTTTCCGGCACGGCTATACAGTTTGTAAGGAAGAGCTTTCATGTCCCAGCTATGCGTTTCGTAAACAGACATGGTGTTTCTAACTGTTAACAGGACATCGACTTGAACAAAGCGCTATTTTTCCCCGATTAGCTTGTCGTAACATTTGCTGGTTTAGAGGGGCGGTTAATGTTCTTGGAGTGCTCGACCCCGAAGATGAAGGCACTACGATCCTTCAAAACGTCAGCACACACAAAAAAACACGAGATGATCTCCGCAAAGGGGGAAGGGGGGGGGGTGCGGGAGACTGCACTCTATAGTGGGGATTAATGGAATGCTACTGGTAGGAGCGACAGAGCATTCCACTACTATCACAGACTAAAAAAAATCAAGTGCTTCGTGAGGCGTGTAGTGAGTGCAATGTGAAAATGTTCTCAGAGCAGGTAGTAACAACTCGCCATTTACAACAAAATCTGGCGCATGCGCGTGTGTTTTATACCCAGCACGGATCATCTCCTGGTCGGTGGACAGGAACTATATACCGCTAGACAACACGAATATCCATGAATATCTCCAGCAATACCGCTGAGAGAACCTCAAACCTCGCACAGTTCAAGAAACCTGAAAGGTTTCGAAATTATTTTGAATCACCATTCTTCATTTCTCACTATTCCCATCTCGTTTTCGTCCTCTCACCTGTCGCTCTATCAAACGCGGAAAGTACTGACATGGAAAGAGATATGATAGGTTGACACGGAATGTGAGTTTAAAGCACACCAATAGGTGTTAAAATGTGCCTTATTTTTCCATGGCCCAACAGCCCCTAACGGACCAGGGACTCTGTTGTCGAGGCTTCAAGATCACACTCAGACACACTACAATCGGTACGACTCCTCTGGACGAGTGATCAGCCCGACGGTGCGATCTCTACCTGACAACACAACACTCCAAGAGACAGACATCCATGTCCCAGGCGGGACTGGAATCCTCAATCCTTGCAAACGAGCGGCCACAGACCGCAGGGCCACCAGCATTGGCAAACTATGTCTATTATTCCGGTAATTTTTAGAGGCCTTGAGCGAAAACAACGAAACAATCGATAAACAATTTACCGACCCAGACCACTATGAACAATGCCAGTATAACAGACATGCTTTCTCAGCAAAGTAGCCTGCTAGGTCAGTCACGACGTTGTAAGTCAAACTGTAATCCTGTGTTACTTTCAAAACGATAATTAACAAACAAAATGATTAATTTTAGACAATGGCCGAATATTGGGGCAGTTTCTTCCGAAACACACTGTACTAGCAGAATGAGGGGGTTACTGCCTGTAGCCACTGATATCGTATCATGACAAAGCCCCACTACATAGCTGTGGGCAGGGAAGCGGCTAGGTTCCACATACCTGAGACAGGCCATTTCATTCAATAAATGAGTCAGTCTACTCCTTATAGGCAGACATCGATAAATTACAGAACGCAGCACATTAAGCCAGCTGCAAACACTTTTTCATTGCGTTGTATCGGCGTCGACGATGCAATTAACACTTACTTCAAACCAGTTATCAAGCTGCTATTCCTTAGTGCAATTCAAATCCCTCATAAATGCTGATGGCTCGTTACTGTGTTTACAGATTCGGCCAAAAGCGATGTCCCCGTCTGGCATTTCGGTACGGTATGGGGATGTGAGCCTTAATACCAAACCGGATGGATTGCCTCTTCTCGGCCGTGCATGTCCGTTTATTCATCAAATTCGCAGCAACCTTACATATACGGAGACCACCTCTCCCATCCGGAACCTGAGGACGTGCTATGAAGCAGCTACTCCAAATTCAAGGCGGTGCTCTACTAAAAACTTGGCCCTAATCGGTCCCATGACGAGTTAAATTCAACAGCGCTTTCTGCTGCACCAGCACCCCCAATGTTCAGCTCAAATCAACGTGTTATTTTACAGTGTTTAAACTTCGTTTTCCCTCAAGTCCTGTCATCTAGCGCCTGCTTTTGAACTTTGAAGACCAGACTGTTGGAATCCACAACGACATTTTGGACCTCAAAGAAGTATAAACACCTGATTTTATTATTATTCTTCGCTTATGTTTAACACAGCACAAAACTGTTTCCTTTTTCAAAGATTCGTACCGGAATCATTACACGACTTTCTGAAGAAACATCACGGAGATTAAACTGCTGTTGGTAATTTCTTTCCAGATGCAGATTTTCATACGTGAGAAAACTCATCACAATAAAAGTCTGTTTAGGAAGCAGTGCACGACGCAGTATCCGCAAGTAATGCTATAACACTAAACCGCCAGGATGATTCAACGCAAACTTATTGTTACATAAAAGGACTGTCATAAAACAAATTCCAAAAAATTAAAATATTCTCTTCATGAAGAACCTACATTTCTCCTGTTCGAAACGTATCAGACTTATCCCTCCAAAAATTAAACTCTCATGAGCCTAAATGGTTCTAATTGTGTATCCCGACGTTTGAGCGGATGCCATATTATGGTACAATTACGAAGACTGTAAGAAGGTGTCTTAACATCTGTATGACGCATAACGCGCTGTCTTATTATAATTAAGCAGATCTGTGAAAAACCAATTAAACAGGTCTTTTAATAAAGTAAAGTCATAGTTATATTAAGACGACTATGGTTACATCCGTGTGACGAAAACCAACCTGATGCACTATTTATTCTCAGTTTATTTTGTCAATCAACCTCTACATGTTTCGGACACATTTGTAGCCCATCATCAGGAGGTATACTATATATATATATATATATATATATATATATATATATATATATATATA
>Ga0123354_10002313_pt1 | contig 24955 bp, 15 predicted proteins | sample TergutLab28metaG_2_FD_97872 | JGI IMG/M metagenome (GOLD analysis project Ga0123354, IMG submission 97872) | Labiotermes labralis P4 segment gut microbial communities from Petit-Saut dam, French Guiana - Lab288 P4 | ecosystem: Host-associated > Arthropoda: Insects > Digestive system > Gut ...
TTACATGTAAACAAAACATGAAATTGGTTACTACTAGATTTAAGTCGGGAGGGCTACATGAGAAGCATGTAGTGGCAACTTGGAATCTTGGGAACCATCTCAGCATTTGCTTATAGACACAGGAAAACCAAGAAAAACCTGTGCCGAGATGTATAGTGGTCTTCATTTAAAGTAACCGTTATTCTTGTCAGAGTATAATGAGAATGGAATTTTCTCGACAGTTATTCGGAAAATACTCAAATACAAAATTTCATGAAAAACCGTCCAGTGGGATCCGACTTGTTCCATGCGGACAGAGACAGACAGACAGACATGATGAAGCTAATAGTCGCTTTTCGCAATTTTGCGAAAGCGCCAATAATATCCTGTTGTACCTTTGATGTGAATTAGCTGGTCTTCCGTCTGTGTGTCGCAAAACATTTGTGCTTTAAGCATTTGGATAAAATAACAATGTTAAATTTACTTGGAAATTAAATTTACTGGCAACGGAAGAGCTTTGAAACCACAATACTGTTGTAACAACAGCCAGACGTGACTTTAGTTTGTCAAAGTCACGTACTGCTAATGCAATAAACAGCAAAGTGGACAGTGATTCTGCCAACAGCATGCGCGAGCAACAGCAATGTTGCTGAAGAGGAAGGTTAATAGTCGCTTCCTCCACCGTTTTTTTCTGGCGGGTTTAGAGGAGAAGGTAGCTAAGTTTCGAACAGTAAAGCGGAGTACAGCCAATAGCTATAAAACTCGTGAAAATAATATAAAATACCATTTGCGAAAGACGTAAAACTTCCATAATAAGTACTAGGCATTTTTAAGGTAATGCTCACTAAATTATATTTTAGAAATTTCTGTATGTATGAGTAATTCAGACAAAAAATGAGTGGGAAAACGCTTAAAACTGCTGGCCAAACCAGAATTCTACAGACAAGGTATTTATAAGAGACAGTTTTTAATTATCCATAATATTTAAGGCAAAGCAAGTGATATCAAAAGAAATAAATTTGTTCTGTTTCATCAGACTTTAATTTCTATAGCTTTTTAGTTTATAGTATTACAAACTATACGCTATTTTAACCCCTATTTATTTTAGAAGCTTCAAGAAACATTTCAGACAATAATGACATATTCCTGTCCGACGCACCAGTGTCAGATGAATACGTGTCTGATTCTGTTTCTTCTATTGCAGAAGAAGATCCATTTAATAGAGTGGCAGAAGAAATTGTGTTAAATGACGAAGCACTACGCCATCATTTGTCCGACCAAGTGCAGGCAATATTGTGAATTGCCATCTCCATCTAACACTTAGCCAAGTCTTGGACCCCTGTCACAACAGATCATTTGTGGAGAACTTCTAAGTAACTAAGTTACTGCGTAAACCTGACTGAAATTAAAAAAAAAAGGAAGACAGAAGCGGGAAACCCCTATAAAGAAGGGGAAAAGAAAGTCGAAAAACTGCTTAAGAAATATAGGAAAAAGGCCGAAGAAGAAGGCGGGGAACACATTTCCGTGTCTGATCCTGTTCAACCTTGTACAGATGTCAAGTGTGTTTGTTCACGCCGAAGGAAATGTACAGAAAAGCGAAGAAAATGACAGTAAAGTTAATCTGTAATTTTTAAAAACTTCCTCTGAAAATCTTAGTAATTGAACAAGTTAGTGCATAAATTCTTGTTTTATAATAAGTTCATTATATTCCTCTACATGTTTCGAGCACTGTTGTGCTCATCACCAGGAGGTAAAATTGTATTATCAAGCATCTGTTATCGTCACACTCTGTAGGTGGCCGTCCGGTGCACAGGTTGGGAGCCTCTCCCATTTGAAACAGTTAGAAATGATACGAGAAGAAGACAGAGCACCTTGTCAACTGAGTACTTTTGGACGTACAGAATGAAGAAACTGAAATCTGCTAAGCAGTGCTTTCAAACAGGCTGTCCCTAAACCCTGATAAATGTCTGGACGTTTGTAGGAAAGAGGCAAGGCCTAGACACTAAAGTGTGAGCACCGTGCTGTTAAAAAAAGCATGACAAACAAAAAATTGTTTTCACTTTAAGCAAACACTGTATAATCGATCACGTGACCCAATTTCCAGCATATGAAATCCATACTCACGAAACAGGAAGAAAAAAATTCTGGAGGGTTGTCAGTTTAAAGATTATTGATAACAGCAAATGTATTTTAGTGGAGACACATAAAATGCGTAAATGAAGCGGTTTACTGAAGAGAATTTTTGGAGGAGTTCAATTTATCATTTCACAAGCCACAAAATGACACTTGTGACAAGCGTGTTATATATATATATATATATATATAGACTGGCTGACTATGCCGACTGCTGCTGATGAAGAAGATAAGCTGGTGAATCCAACCAATACGAAATTTTGCTCAAGTTTCTTATGCGGGAAAAAGGGCAAAAGGGAAGACAGCGCATTTTTAAGTTAGCATATCGCGAAAGTATAAGCACGCCATTTTTTAATACAAAGCACATTTTAATAGAAAGTTTGAGGGACAATTAACTTAATATTTTATTAAGTAATGAATTACAAAAAGGGAAATTTTTCCTAGAATTGCGATGAAACAGTTACTTAGCAAGTAAGGCGTAGTAATAGCATGTACTGTTAGACAGCAAATGTTGGATAGACATGAGCAAATGGAGGTGAATTCCTATAATGATACGTGCTTAGAGCATGTTTGTTTGACAATATTGTACTTAAGAGAGTGTCTGTTTGGCAATACTGTACTTAGGGAAGTGCCTGTTTGGCAATACTGTATTTAGGACAGTGTATGTTTGGCAATACTGTACTTAGGGCAGTGTCAGTTTGGCAATACTGTACTTAGGGCAGTGTCTGTTTGGTAATATTGTACTTAGGGCAGTGTCTCTTTGGCAATACTGTACTTAGGGCAGTGTCTCTTTGGCAATACTCTACTTAGGGCAGTGTCTCTTTGGCAATACTCTACTTAGGGCAGTGTCTCTTTTGCAATACTCTACTTAGGGCAGTGTCTGTTTGGCAATAACGTACTTAGGTCAGTGTCTGTTTGGCAATACTAGCCTTAGGCATTGTCTGTTTGGCAATACTTTACTTAGGGCAGTGTCTCTTTGGTAATACTCTACTTAGGGCGGTGTCTCTTTGGCAATACTCTACTTAGGGCTGTGTCTGTTTGGCAATACTGGACTTAGGGCATTGTCTGTTTTGCAATACTGGACTTAAGGCAGTGTCTCTTTTGCTATACTGTACTTAGGGCAGTGTCTTTTTGGCAATACTGGACTTAGGGCAGTGTCTGTTTTGCAATACTGTACTTAGGGCAGTGTCTTTTTGGCAATACTGTACTTAGGGCAGTGTCTCTTTTGCAATACTGTACTTAGGGCAGTGTCTTTTTGGCAATACTGGACTTAGGGCAGTGTCTGTTTTGCAATACTGTACTTAGGGCAGTGTCTTTTTGGCAATACTGTACTTAAGGCAGTGTCTCTTTTGCTATACTGTACTTAGGGCAGTGTCTTTTTGGCAATACTGGACTTAGGGCAGTGTCTGTTTTGTAATACTGTACTTAGGGCAGTGTCTTTTTGGCAATACTGTACTTAGGGCAGTGTCTCTTTGTCAATACTCTACTTAGGGCGGCGTCTCTTTTGCAATGATGTTCTTGTGCAGTTTCTTAGGATCGGTCTGGCTTAGGAAGCTGGGGATAAGAAGATTTTTTTGTCGAGTAGCTTTAAAATGGAGGCAGATAATATTTACTGGGCAATGGAAATGACAAACAAACAAACAAACAAACAAACAACTAACTAACTAAATACCTGGCTAACTAAATAAGTAACAAACTGACTGGCTGCCTGGCTGCCTAACCAAGCAGCCACCCAAATAACAAAACAAATAACCAAGCAACTGACCCAGCAAATAACAACCAACCAACGAACTAATAAACTCAATAAGCAATTAACTAGATACACGGACCAGAGGCCTTCTTCAAAAGCTATCCGTTACTCAGCTACAGAAGCAACTCCTCTCATTTGACGGAGCCCGGATGTTCAATACCAAGACAGTAACAGATTGGTACTTCTCCCAATCTCGAGCCAGACTAACCCAGCCTATGTCCTCCTTATAGATTTCTGTAAGATCCATTTTAATATTATCATCCCTTATACAGCATAATTTTCCAAGTGATTTTTTCCTTCAGGGTTTCCCACCAACACCCTGCACGCAGAACTCTAGCAATGAACACCGACTACGTTTTTGTAGAAATGCAGCAAACATATCTAAATATTAATTACTAATGATTGGTAAGTACTTTCATATGACGGAAAATGGTGACAAAAAGAATGCCTAGGCTGAGATTTACAACAAGTATAACAAAAAAAAATATTCCGGAATTTTTAAAAAATATTTTTGTTGATCTTAAATCAAGTTTCTCCGGCGCAACACATTTTTTATCTCATTGCCATCGTTATACGAGTAGTGTGGACTTTATCCTTGTCCGCCCAAACAACAACGGATCGACGCCTGCCACTTCTCTCTCACATCCATCAGCCAAGCCGAAACGTGTGAATAAACTGCAGGATAAAACGTGGCCCATGATATTCCTTCATATGCTGAAGACCAAGAAGGCTAACGTGACTTTTGTGTGATCGTGCACCACCAGTACAATGATATAATATGCAGCAACATTTGTTTTTTTTATTGATTCTGCTGTCTGTGCCGGCCGGTCGACAGCAGAGAGCAGAGTCTGTGCATTGTTCTAAAATTCTGAATGAAGGCATCATGATGTGCTTGAAAATCAATTAGTATTACACAAACGTACGTGTACACAGGACAGTTACCCAAGCGGCCGCACAGAGGTCACAACACGGTGAACAAAAACAGTGCCAAACAACGTCAACACCCAAGAGAAGATACTCACATCCACAGTGTGGAACAAGACCAACCACAAGGGGTGAAAAACAGAGAAACAACGAAATACACATATCGACAAAACCTCCAGGCAAACTCCACCCGACATTACGGCGCAAACACACCAGGAGGCGATACCAGAAAACTAACACAAATTTCCATAATAAATAAGGAAAGCAGAAATATCCCAACACCAACTGCAGACAACGGCATCCCACAGTTGAATATCCGGTGAATATCAGCGCACTAAAAAGGAAGGAATTTTATGCTTTAGTGGTTTCATGCTTAAACACAGCCTGCAAATAACACACTCTGTAGTTATAACTTTTGTAGTAAGCTTTAGCTAATAAGTAATCCACATGTAAACACTATGGGATCGCAAAGTGGACAAAGCATCTGGTAACGAAATTGTAGGGGCCTGAAGATGACTAACATCTAGTCGAAACATGTAGCCTTACTGTAGAATAAATAAATTGTGCTGACGTACGTTTGTGTAATAATTATTGATTGTTCCAAAAGCTGTATATACACTCAAAGTGCTCCTGAAGATGGGCGTAACTGCCGCCCGAAACATGTAGACAGACCGAACAGTATCAATAAAAAACAAATTTTGCTGCATCTTGTTGGTTGCTGATACCAAAGAAGGCGAAAATTACGTTTAATGAACTCTTCTTTAATTAACTGTAAAAGTAATTTCAACACTGAGAATAATTTTCAATAATTTCTTATAGTTTCCAAGCTTCTTGATAAGACTTTATTTATTCAAAAGCTAAAGCAGAAGAGTTATGCTTTAGCCTGCAGCCCGGACACTACTCCAGCCTAACTGCACCTAACTTCCAACACACAGCAAACCAAGAACGAAACGACCAATGTGGTAATCAACAACATTATAGTCGCGAGCTCCTGATGATGGGCATAGTAATGCCTGAAACATGTTGAGCCTATAAGAAGTAAATAAAATAATAAGTGACATCTAGTTGGTTTTTCATTCTTCAGTTATCACAATGATGCATGGTCCAATAAACAACAGATGTAAGCAATATATTAACAAAGGAAACGAAAAATTGGGTTTGGGACTGGCGCAACAGCAGTTCCTCCCGAACAGAATTTGGCGCAAACATTTTTGTAGATATTTTAATTTTCGCTCTTCGTTCTCTTTCCATTACAATCTCTACTTTCTTCCGTTAGTATCCTTTCCCTTTAAGACTGCGTTGTCTTTCTGTTCCTACTTACATCCTTTAGTGTGTTGAACCATTCCTTTACAATTCCAGTTACTACTTCGGCAATTTCAGGCTTTTGCTCCGTCAATTCTTATTGGTTCCCTTCTCCAACCTCTGTTCGTTACTTTCTTCTTCACATGTTTTCCCTTTCCATTTACCTCTTTGCACTTTCATTTCCCGCCTTTTCCCTTCTCGCTGTAATTCCTTCCCCTTTCACTTTATGTTTCCTGCCATATTCCAATTTTCACTTCACTTCCCTTCCCAATCCTTCATCATTCTATTCCCTCCACACTGCTTTCTATTCCTCTTTCTTTTAAGTTGCTTCCTTTTCAAATTTCTTTTCATCTCCAATCAATTATTCCCACTTTCCCAACCCCTACATGTAATTTGACTTTTATTGATTCCAGTTCTTCTTCAGCTTCCTTCCCCTTAACATTCGCTCTCTTTCCCCATTCCATACACTCCTCTCCCGTCTCCTTCACATTGCTTCTGCTTCTGCATTTTTGTGCTCTTGCGTCCTCATTCTCCCTATATCTTCCATTTCACTTCACCCATTTCTTCCTTCACCCTATCTAGTCACTTATTTTTATCTTTTTTTCCAGTACGCTTCCTTTCTTTGCAGTTGCCGTCTTAAATGTACATTTACCCATTTTCTTGCTTCAACATTCTTTTCATTTTCCTTATTCATTACTCTTGTGGATCCAGTTTCAGTCTGTCAACATCTATTCCGTTAATACACCAGCACTTCGCACATTATCGTCCCGTAAGTCGATTATGACAGCCGCGACATCTCAGTCGGTATTACACCTACGCTTCGAGCTGGAAGACCGAGAAATCTTGATTGGTTTCCTGGAAGAAGTACGAAATCTCCTTCTCTTAAATGCATCCAGACAGGTTCTGTTACATATCCAGCCTCCTATTCGGTATATATCAGGTTCTATTTCCTCGGAGGTAAAGGGAAAGAGGAGTGATACTGATCACTTACCTCCCTTTAGCACTGAGTTTAAGAATCAGTGGAGCTACATTTTACCCCGCACTATGCCGTCAATATCTGCACACAAAACCCTCATATTTTCACTTTCATGTCAATTACAGGCGGCATAAACATATCGGAACTTTAAAAATGCTCAACAACATGCAAATGTCCAGACGAGAAAGCGCTCGAAATAAAGCAATTTTATTTACGTTATATTCCATTATAATTGATGGTTATATTTAGCATGAAGATAAATTCGTGGTTAGTAGAATTTTATATGAATTTTAAAATTATATATGTTGATATAGGCCTACTAATGTTATTTGCGGAAGATTCTGGAAATGGCGAAGCAAATATTCAGACATATCACGCATATGCAGACCGAGGCTGCCACATTACTTATCCTGTTTGCACACGGAAAAATGTCCACTGTTTTTGCATCAAGATATCCGGGTTGAAGGGACGAATGGCTGTAACGGCATACTGCAACTTTCGTAGCTTCCTGGTTATCGTCACAACGCAACTCTTTATGGCAAATTTCTATTCCTGTTTTTCTAAAGCGTCTAAACAAACAACGCCTATGTTTGGTGTTTATAAAACTGCACGAAATTGTGTCAAATTCTGATGCGTGGTGCCAACATCTGCGGTTCCCATAACCCTCAGTTCCTCGTAAGGTTTTGGTCTTGTCAACTGCGTTATTATTGCAAAATGTAACCCCGTAATTAAAAAGCAATCGCTGTATATTCTGCAGATCTTACCTCAGGAAGAACTCTACGGTGAACCACACAACCACTACAGTCTCCATGTAGAAAAGTATAATGCCCGCTTGTTTCTCGTACTTCTCTATTGTCGAGAACACGCTGAGCGCCAGGCACGTGAACACCATGCAAAACCTGGAACAGGAGACGATTTTGACTATCAGACAATTTAATATTTGCAAAACCTGGAACAAAAGAGATTATGACTATCACGGAAGTGAACACCATGCAAAATCTGAAACAATAGGAGATGTTTAGTACAAACTACGTGGAAACCATGCAAACCTAGAAAGGGAGGAGATTCTGAGTATTAGGGACGTGAAAACAGAAAACCCGTAAGGGACATTCTGAGTGTCAGGCACGTGATTGTCATATAAAATCTGGAACAAGAGGAAATTCTGAGTATCAGGCATGTGAACACCATAGCCAACCCGGAAGATAATTCTGAGTATCAGGCACGTGAACATCATAGACAACCGGGAAGGTCAATTCTTAGTATCAGGCACTGAACATCATAGACAATCCGGAAGAGACACTCTTAGTATCAGGCACAGAACATCATAGACGACCCGTAAGGGACATTCTGAGTATCAGGCATGTGAACATCATAAACAACTCGGAAGGGACATATTTAGTATCAGGCACTGAACATCATAGACGACCCGGAAGGGACATACTGAGTATCAGGCACTGAACGTCATAGAAAACCCGGAAGAGATATTCTTAGCATCAGGCACGTGAACACCATAGCCAATTAGTAAGGGACATCCTGAGTATCAAGCACTGAACATTATAGACAACCCGGAAGGGATATTCTTACAACAGGCATCATAGACGATCCGGAAAGGACATTCGGAGTATCAGGTACTGAACATTACAGTCAAACCAGAAGGGACATTCTTCGTGTCAGTAACATGAATAACAAACAAAACCTTTAACAATAGGAAACTGTGAGTATCAAGTACGTGAACGCCATAGAAACCCTTGAAGGAACATTGCCAGTGTCAGGCACCTGACAACCAAACAGCGCTGGGAACAATACAACAATAAAGCACAGATGCAAACCTGCACTTCTGCCACAAACAAGCCAACCGAATACACGAAGGTGACATAAAATTGACAGGGAAAAAATTATTCGAAATCTCCATGAATAAAGACGGTCAAAGGGGGAAAAAAGTGAAAAAATTATCAACAGTTTGCTGACATTCAAAGATTTGAAATTATGGTTTGTACTTGTGACAGACACAATTATAATTCCGGCCACTAGGATTTTCTCATAATTTCCATAAAAATACTGGGTCAGCATTTTAAAACCACCCACAACTTATTTCGTCGTAGCATGCCAAAGCTTACATCCCAGTGATCCTGCCACATAGATGGAAAGAAAAAACTTCGTTAAATTATAAGTAAATAAGTTTAAAAAAATGGTAACGCTTGTAACTCTATATTTATCTGATAAAATGAAGGCTATTCACATATCTTTCATCCAGATATGGTAGCAGATATAAACAGCAGCAAAATATAGTAGTAGTTAGTTGACTTGGTACTGGACTGTCCACTACTACTGGAAAAACATTTCAGTTTTTTATACTCATCGGTTTGTTAAATTCCATTCACCATTATTTTTTTTAAGTCAGAAAAATAACGCGTCACGATTTTGTATTGCATTCTGTTGCTTTTATATAACAGACAGAAAATTTTGTATTGCATTCTGTTGTTATTATATAACGGACGGAAAATTTTGTATTGCATTCTGTTGTTTTTATATAACAGACAGAAATTTTTGTATTGTATTCTGTTGTTTTTGTATAACAGACAGAAAATTTTGTATTGCATTCTGTTGTTTTTATATAACAGACAGAAAATTTTGTATTGTATTCTGTTGTTTTTGTATAACAGACAGAAAATTTTGTATTGCATTCTGTTGTTTTTATATAACAGACAGAAAATTTTGTATTACATTCTGTTGTTTTTATATAACAGACAGAAAATTTTGTATTGCATTCTGTTGTTTTTATATAACCGACAGAAAATTTTGCTTTCACGTAAAATAAAGTCAAAACTTGAGTCAGCCACAAAGCTGAGTGCTCATATTTCGTTCTGACTGCTTTTGGTTTCACTTCTAGCTCAAAATATCACGAAAGTTTGGATTAAGATCCTGTTTTACTTCATGCTTTCATGCAACAAGTCATCAAATTTATTCATCAAAACAGTTTGTGGTTTAAAGACGCAGATTTCCCAATCTGTAACAGCTGACATTCTAACAGAAATCAGAATATATAGAGAAAGGTGAAAAGTATCTGTTTTAGAAAGGTAAAAAATAATAGCTCCACGAATTCAAATTACAAACATACAAACTGCTGAGAATAAACCGACTTATATGCACAAATGTATTCATTCAATTTGGTTTATTTTTTACCCGGAAATATTTTCTATTCTTCAAAAATAGACAATATTGTCCAGCTTTCCTTACTAGCAATTAAAATATTAAGTCTAACATGCCGTCCATGTGCCAAAAATTCGTTGTTAACACACTCGGTACAGACCAAATTTCAGGTCAAACTCGGTACTATTATCATGCGTATGCGTCTACATGCCGTGTAGGTATGCCCACTTGAAATTCTGAGTCATTTAATTTAGTCGCAATTAGGTTGAAGGTTATAGCACTGGATGCTACACCAACGCCGTACTTTCTGCTTACTATGAATAATGTAAACTATATTTTGAATACGTTAATTTGTAACGTGGAAGCAGTACAAGAGACGCCTCATTCTTGATCATAATGATGAGTGGCAACAGCCAGTGAAAGTTTTTATTTGTTCATATTTATGTAAAATACAACGTAACATAGAGGTCGGGTAAAATATTTAGCTGTTTGGTAGTGATAACAAATGGAACATTTAAGTTAGGCAGGTGAAAATGGGTGCGGATGTAGAGCATGGATATACGACCACATTATATATTAACCTTTTGAAAACCCGAATTAAACTGCGTTACAGACGTACATTTATTTCGTATCTCACAGAGAAGAGAGTGTGCTTCCATTACAAGGACCAATCGGTGAATGTTGCAGGCCTGTGGGAAAATAACTGTTACAATACACCCAATACCTGTCCGTCAAACACCACTATATGTATATATGAAAGTCTGGAAATAAATTACACGTTTGGCTTAAGACTAAGTCAACATCACGCTCTGTATGCAAATAAAAAGAGAGAAACCTTGCAACAATAATTATTTAATAAAATAATGTAAAATATAATATTTATTAATTACAGTTGTACAATTTTCAGGCGCTTTCGCAATATTGCGAAAAAGCGATTTTTAACTTCGTCATGTCTGTGTCTATCCATCCGTCTGTCTGTGTGTCTGCCCGTCCGCACGGAATAACTCGACTCTCACTAGATGGATTTTCATGAAATTTTTATAAACGAATATTTTTTTCGAAAATCTGTCGAGAAAATGCAAGTTTCATTAAAATCTGACTTCAATAACCGGTACTATACATTAGGTCTAACGGAAATTTGTGACACTATATCGCTCAATTCTTCTTATAATGAGAAACAATACGGACAAAATTTGCAGATAAAATCAAAACATTTCATGTTTAATAACGGTCTCTGGAGAATCGCGCTGTTTATGAGATAATGGGGGGGGGGGGAATTGTAGGCCAAGATGACAACATGTCGCATGCACATTGCTACAAACACAAACTCAGAGTATGTAATACTTATTGTTCTTCCACTGCAAAAATGGTTACGCGAACACGTTTCATTGTTATATACATTGAGCATTGCCTTCTCGTGTTATTTAAGAATCATGTGAATAAACATAAATGCACTGTGCGGGCAAAAAGTGGAGTTTATTAATATTACATAAGGTGGTATGTGTAGTAACCATTAAGCTTTAAAGTATTAAATATTTGTAAGCCAACATTATGCACAAGCCATCTAAACGTATACATCTGCTGACAAAACTTCATTTCTCTTGCCATAATATTCGCAGTCTTGGCCAAGAAACCTCAAATCTCACGTACATTTAAAGATTAAAATATGAACAGGTAGGCCTAACACTTTTGTATATCTGATGTGTAGAAACATATGATGTTTAGTGGTTAGCTCTATTCTCTCATTCACCTGATTAGTTGTCATTATACCGAAAAGCATTTTATTCTTTGAGAAATTTACTCAACGCTTCCATTAATTTCTAAGTTGACATGGCGTAGGGTACAGACAAGAGAACGATTCCGACACGCAGACTTCACTGTACTCCAAGAAAGTCCTGTACCATTACCACTTTGTTCACCACAAATCCCACACGAATTTGCTTTGTTTTGATCCAGGGTCTGTGTGGTGACACCAGTGACTAGCAGCCTAAGCCATGGGACGTCCTACAAGTACTGTGTTTTTCATTTATTTCAGTGTTACAGGCCTGGTAATGAGTGCAAGAATCCGAAATGCTAAAGGTTTATGTTTCAATTACAATAGTTGTTATAATGAAATTACAAAAAATATTATCTGTACCCACAGCCAGGAAAATAAAGATGGATTGAAGTCACAACTCAGAGGCTCCGTACGTCAAATATGTACCAAATTATGGAATACATGCAACGAATCAAACGTTATCACACACTTTACACGCTTAACTACAGGGCCCTTAATCATTGTACTTAATTTGCATGACACAAGATTTCACACTTATTTCACACTAACAAATGAACATGTAATGTTTTATATTAGTGTGTCACGCAAGCACCTTAAAATATATCACGATGTTATTTAATTTTGGCTGTACACGCAATAAGGAACAGGAATTTATTTGATTTATGTTTGTCCGTGCATCGTAGTATAAGCGTCGAGAAGAAATTATGCGACTGGTCGCCCAGTTTCCCTTATCCAGAACGCATAGCCTGCCGCTCTGCTCCTAACAGCCGACCACCAGCAATCAAGGCATTACACGCCATATGTGGCAATAACACAAGTATAGTCTCAAGCTCCTGATGATAGGCATGTAAGTGCCCGAAAAATGTTGAGCAGATTATAAGTGCAATAAACCGTTCAGTATCATCTAGTTGGTTTTTTTTTCTCTACGCTTAAGAATCTATTTCTTTACGCATTTTTTTTTGAGATGATTATGAGCGTAAATTATAAAATATACTATTATTTTCAATACAGTAATTTTCATAGTAAAAACAGAAGAAATGCTGTTTCTATAGACAAAGTTACAAGTTAACCAAAAATATTACGAAATATGTAATAAAATGTAAACCGATAGGTAAGTAACAAATTCTTGCTTTCTCTGCAATGACTGTTACATAACTCATTTTTCACATTCTGTGGAACGTGCATCGTGACGTACTTGCGTAACAGCTGTACCACAGCGTGAGACCCTATTGAATTTTCTGTAATACTTTTATTATCCAAAAAAATATTGTAATATAATATGAAAATGTACATAAAATACAGTGTTTTGTACGTTAAGTGAAAATGTATATATAAGCAATTTACATAATTTTAATATAAAGTGTGATTCAAAGAGATGGACTCAATTTTGTACATATATATTTCCTGAACTGTTCAAGATATATGAATGATCTACATAACATTTGAAAAAGTAGATCCTAATTTCTTCAATATTATCAATAAAGTGCTCGTAAAATGCACAGCCGTGCAGCAGCATCAGTTGAGAGCAAAATGGCTACTATGCAGCAAAAGATTTTTTCCGTGTATCAGAGGAGAACGTGGGACGAATTCAAGAGAGTATTGAGCGTAGCCCACGTACGTCAACCAGTAGAGCGAACAGAGAACTTGGAATACCGCAACCAACTGTCTGGCGTGTGTTGAGGCGCCGTTTACTCTTCAATTGAGTCCATCATTTTGAATCACCTTGTATATTCAGCATGGTAAACACCATATGCTGCACATACAGTAACTGCCTCCTGATGATGAATAGTTACTCTAATCGAAACGTGTTGAGGATAGATTATTGAAATAAAATAAGAAAGAAGAGTGCATATTTTTGGTCCTCATTACGCAAGTTTTACATAACTCGCAAATACCGAACGAAACAGCTAGGAACGTATCAACAAAAGATTTCAACTAAATTGGCCAAGAACTATTCAAACTACCGGTAGAAGTTCATATACGTCCTGCAGCAAAATGTGAGTTACAGAGTCGATTTTCACGAAACTCCTGCACGCTCGTTCATACCGAATTTCATAAAAATCAGAGAAACGATTTCGCCCGATATTGGGTCACAGCATACAGACAGAAAACAAGACAGGCAATTCACGTGTCAACGTACAATTGAGGCGCGTTCGTGAAACCATTGTTGCACCAGAAAAGCAATACGTATTACATATTCTGAGTGTGTGCCTGTAGCCCTCTTCATCCAGCATGCAAAACGCATGCACCGTAATATACTGGCATGTGTGACCTGCCAGGCTCTACCATATTTTTCGACAATATCTCACAAGTGCGCGATTTTAGGAAAAACTTTATAGAACATATCGCTCACTTGCGACTTGAAACTTGTGATTTTTCTGGAGAAACTTTTAAGGGTTTTGAAGTGCTATCAATTTCTATGAGTGCAAAGACGACACAACTGCTCTCCAGCGGCGAGTTTTGCAAACTGCGTCATGACACTATACCTGTTAAAAGCGTATCTGCAAAATGTTTCTATACCAGTAACTCAAAAATGCCAAATTTTGAGTTTAGATACTCTTGTCACAAATGAACGATATAATGTGTGTTTTGATTTTCTGTACAAATTTTTCCGAAACATTTCTCATTCTAAGAAGTATTTAGCGAGGTACTGTCACAAATATACAAACATCTACATGCAAAGTATCTATTATTCTGGTGGGATTTTAATAAAAATGTAATTTTCTCTACAGGTTGTAGAAAAATACCCAAACGGAAAATTTCACGAAAATCCATCCAGTGGCAGCTAAATTGTTCCATGCGGACGGACAGACTGACGGAAGGGCAAAAAAAAAATAAGCTTGTAGTCGCTTTTCGCAATTTTGCGAAATCGCCTAAAATGGACGTGGTATCCACGTTAGGCGCTCCTCAGTTTTTTACTTCGTAACGAAAGCCAAATTAAATTAATTAATAGTGGCCATTCATTGTCGAAAAGTTGCTCAAAACATTTACCATTTTTTTATGTCCAAGGTTCACTACTGTGGTAAATATACAGCCCCTACGAATCCCTATTTCGATCCAATGAATTTACCCACATCCCCAAAGCGTATACACCTGCCACTTTGCGTTAGTAAACTAGGTAGCTCTGCTGTACAGACAGGAAGTTACAAGTTCCTATGGAGAATTTTAATCCTTTTCACAGAGTTCTAACGGGTTCTCTGGCTATTTGATGGAGGAGTGGCTATCTGGCGCTCCCAACTTCCTCTGCAATCTCTTCTGCGGACTCTTTACCCGTGGGTAAAAAGACCCAGATGCTGCGATAGCGACGCTCTTCCACTTAGAGCCTAAGATTATGAGACACTGGAACCTTACCTCCACAGAGACATCAAGGCTAATACGGCTTACTAGTGCCTATATTACCTTCGTATTTTGCCAACGAACGTGGAATGAGAAATCGGTCCTGCAGACTGCTGGACATGAGGCTTGACTATTAACAAACCGACGATGGAAACATTGTGTTTCACGTTTCACTGATCATAGGGAGTTGCATGTAAACACCGAACACGACGGTATAAGTGGTAATTATTGTACTTGTGTTTGTTAGGTGCCTTATTCTAACGTCGAGAGGATCAACATAAAATCGTGAGGCTATTCGTGATACTTAAGGCACGTTAGCAAAATTTCGAAACGCGACTATTAGCATCGTTATGTCTTTCCGTCTGTCCGTCCGCATAGAACAACTCATCTCCCACTAGACGGATTTTCATAAAATTTTATATCGGAATATTATTTGAAAATCTGTCTAGAGAATTCAGGTTTCGTTAAAATCGGACAAGAACAAACGGTACTTTCCGTGAAGAACAATATACAATTTTTTTTATCACATCTGGCTCATTTGTTGTCAGAATGAGAAATATTGCGGGCAAAGGTTGTAGAGAAAATCAAAACAAACATTTTGTGTTCGGTAACGTTTTTCAGAAAATCGTGCAGACTGTGAGAAAATGTGGAAAAATATTGTATAGCGGGGAAAGCCACAGATGACAATATGGCGCCTGCGCACTGCATGCTGGATACGTAAGGCTACAAATACACACACTCAGATTGTGTAATGGTCATTGCTTTTCCACAGCAACAATGGTTGCACGAACGCGCCCCATTGTTATCTTGGTGTAGGCCTACGTACAGTGCGATTCACATTATTATGTTCCTCCGGGTAATTTTTTTAATGGTGGATTAAATTAGGTGACGACAGCTTCCTTTCACATTTTTGACAATGAATTATTCACTATTTTCCCACCTTCCGACACGGTACAATCTGAATTAATGACTGGGTAGACAAATAAATTATTAATAGGCCTTTAACTCAAAGTCCAAAGACTTAATTGTGTACTGAGGGCGTTTGAAATCCTGATCAAGATAGACTCCATTTCCACATCCGAACTAAATTCAACTGCCGCTTACAGTGCACTAGAACAGGCAATTAATCTGTTTTATCTGAAATAGATAAACTGGATAAACGTTTTAAGAAATTTTAAGGAACCAAGTGCCTTTATCTTCAAAAGCCCAGAGTTCCGAAACCAATTTCAGGGACAGGACCTGACATTATTTTGGTGCCTCTAGACCTACGAGTATGTAGATGAAGGCAATACGTTCCTTCCCATTGTCAGGACTCGGTTACCCATTGACGCGGTGCCCCATCCTACAAAAATCGGAGCCCTCAGCCATACCGGCTTGAAAACTTCACGACCTAAAAGAACAGCTGCATGTATAGGTCTATACACAGGCACAACATAATTTTAAAATTCTAAGATTTTATTGTTCTTATGATTAATAAATTTATAATTTACGACTGTAGCTTATAACAACAGAATCAATGCAAATTTCAAATTAAAATAAAGAACTGATGGTTTTCTTTTGTGTTTCAGCACCGGATAGTAGCTTATTTTTTCGACGTTTCGGAGAAGGCGTTGCCTCCATATTTAGCGTGAATTATTCTAGGTCATGTCGGTCACCCCGAATATGGAGGTAGTACGTTGTTCCGAAACGTCGGAGTATTTACCTTATATATGGCGCATGAAACCAAAGGAGGACCATCAACTGGACAACTACCATCGTGTATGCTCGAAAACTTAAGTCAAAACATGTTACGACGTAGCGAATATTATAATGGCGCTTAAAAGCAACATCGAAACATGTCTGTCGCCTAGAATTATTAAGAAGAGTGTACTGTACAAAAAGCGTCAGTTAGTAATACCGTAAGGGATTTTAAGGCCTCTAGGCTATTGTCTGAGGTAACCCTAAGAGACACCAGATAATTTGACTGCAGTTCTGAAGTTCGCGGAACGGTCGTTACTGCCAATTAGTCTTGCAGAAGCAACAACTAATTACTGAAGAGGCAGCATTCCTCAAGTCAGCTTTTCGAGGTATTCTGAAAGGGGAAAAGTCTATCAATATTCACAACTTTCATCCAAGATGTTTCCCACAAATTCATGTGGAATAATTAATGAAGTCAATTTCGGAGCTTTCGAGGCCACTGAAATATCTTCGTTTGCATTTCCGTTCCTTTGTTTAAGTCTCATTATGGTCCCTGGAAAGATTTATTTATAAAAATACAAACAATATTTTCAAGATTAGTTGTAAATTATATTTTCCCCTAAGGTTCTATTTTTGTACAACTAAGGAGGCTAAAAGTAATGGATAGAATGAAGACACAAAGATTATGTGTAGAAGGCATCGGTTAAAAAAAATGGTTTGGAAAACCTAGAAGACGGCAGGTAAACGTAAAGTGGATCTTTGGGAGAGAAAATATGGGAGTTAGTGGCCGGTGGAAGTAGATCAGGATCTTGGACTTGGCAGTGTAGATATTTAGGCTTTTACTACCGGAGTGTTAGAGCAGAACAATCTCGATAGTTCGAGGTGCGCGGGACCAAGGCTGTCTCGAATTACCGAAAAGCCCGGAATGCAGGGATTAAGACAATATAAACGTACTTTATTTTGCTTTTAATTGTCAGATTATGTTAAAGTGCATACTTAAATCGAATAAGAACACAGAGAAATACAAAAAGATGACGGTTAAAAGGTTGTACAGTCATGCTTGAAAGATGTGTTCACACAGAGGCACGTACTTCAAACGATAGAAGATAGAACTTCGCCAAAAAGAGCATCTCTGAGTAAGATGTCTAGCTGTGTTGAGACGAATATACGAAGTGCAGAAGCAATCTTCCACCGTGAGGGTAAATGAAATTAATTTCGATAAAAATGGTGTTAATTCAATTTTGTAGCGGCAGTCACCTTATTATCACCCAACACTTTGCCGTAATTGCAAATTCCTTCACTGAGGCAGTTTACGAGGCAGAATTCCATTGTGTTAATTAAAGTCCCGGATTGAAGAGTGTTTCTCGATTACACGTAGAAATCGCTGATATCCAAAATATCGATCTTTATGTAGCTGTTAAACGACGCCTTGATTTAAATTCTCAGCAGCTTTAATGTGTACAGTGTAAAATATTGCTTCTATCTGCATCTACTTTGTATATCAGAACGAAAAGAAAGCCAATGGGTTTTAAAAATATTATTTCACTATCGTCAGTCACTACGTGCAAGGTTTCTCGCAACCCTTTGTACATTTCGGGGTAAAACACGCACGATCGCTTTCTGGTGTTTCGAATGGGCATGTAATTTGGTTCCAACTCCGAAGAAAGAAAAGAGATTCAGCAGGGAGGATGTAGTAGCTGTGTGGCGGAGATTGTATAACATGGAGATTCCTTAGTCATTCTCGCAGCCAAACATTTTTCAGGCGGCCGGGATCACGAATCGGTACTGAACAGACGGTTTGCTTTCAAACCCCGGTGGACGAGAGTTTTTCATAACGATTCGACCAACCCCGAAGCCCACACAACAGCATATAAAATGGATACCGGGGTTCTTTCTCGGGGGTAAAGCATCCTGGACGTGGCGTTGACTGCGCATCCCAATATTGTGCAGGGGCTAAGCACAAGTACACCAATAACTCTACTCCCCCTCTGCCCCCACCCCAATTGATTAATTACGTAGCCTGTCTTACGACAGGTCCACAGCTTCTTCCTACACGAGTTCTCCACAGATGTATTCCGGTGCTTCCTCTTTCTATCTGCAGCATGTTTACGTATCCATAAGGTTCCCAGTAGTTGCTTACTTCTCCTTCCTCGTCTTCCTATCACTTTTATCCTTCTTTCTATCTTTCTATCGATAACGCGTTTTACAATGCTGTTCCTACGCAAGGTATGACCAATCAAGTTAGTATTACTCATTCTTATTTCATGCGGGATATTCCTTTCTCCATTTACTTTACTTCTTCATTTTTCACACAGTCGGTCTAACCTGATCTTCTCCATTCTTCTCCAACACCACATTTCAAAACGTTCAAAGGTATTTATAGTCTACTGTCCCTAATGTCCCAGTTTCAGTACCACACAAAGCAATGCTCTAAACTTAGCACTTTGCTAGTTTCTGCCTCCTCTTACATTTACATATTTTTCGGGCGATAAAAACAAAAAGCGAAGTGGGTCATGTAGAATGCAGGGGAGAGAGGAGGGACGCATTCAAGGTTTAGTGTCAAAACACAAATGGAAACCCCGTTTGGAAAAACACAGTCGTATTTGGGTGGATAACGTTAAACTGACATGTTCTGCAGACAGCAAAGAGTGGAGCTCTCTCCTGAACATGGCAATCAGTACAAATGTTCCATAAAATGCGGTCAATTACTTGAGTGATGAGGAACTACTAGCTGCCCTATGGAGGTGAATGATTAGAGACGGTAGCCCTATCTCATCATCTCCTTTCCACCCAATCAGCGTGCTGGCAGAGATCAGCCGCGTTCGGGTTATACCCACTTCGGATTCCGAAGTAAAATCCGTGTCTCATTTTAAGCCGAGGACAAACACGAAAAGTTAAATTCCAAATAGGCAACCCTCAACATTGTTAACACATACTGTAGATTAATTCCTCTCGTTTACTTGCTCCTTTTTTCCATTCTTCATTCATTCTTTTCTGTATCTGTCTTTCATACCACATGTTTCTCTTCCTTTGCACAACGCTCTCCATTGTAGCTTGTGCCTTCTTTCTTTTTATCATCCACTTCCCATTTATTTCTCTCCAGCATTATTGCATCCACCTTTTATTTAATTCTGTATCCTTTCTTTCGCTGCCTGCCTTATTTCCTTCCAGATTTTACACCGCACTGGCCACATCCCGATTATTTCCGCAGTAGTGAGTCGCAGTTCAAACACGGAGGAGCCGATAAGCAGGTGCTGCCCTTTAGCAACGAAAGTGTGCTCTGCCGAGAAACATACACGGCTCCGCTACCAACCAAATCTCTCTATGAATTCCACAGAGAGACTAAAGTGTGGAAAATACTAGGATAACACGTTTGAAATATTCATAAGCTGGTAGTTAAATTCTGTCTTTATTGAGACGAGATTCAAAACACGTGCCATGTGTCCAATTCATATTTCCGATAAAGCCAACTTAGACTTAATGCACTCTTCCTCTGTAGTCTAAGCCAAATGCAAGAAAACGACCTTTAATTTTCGAAGCTTGAATTTCATCCACATTAGTAGTGCTTAAAAGTTCCAAAGACATGATATTCACATCCTGTTGTCTGCAATCGGAAGCACTTCGTGTCTAAAACAGGTTTCTCAAACCGATGTGTCACACGCAGCATACAGCGACATGTGGAGGTCAAATGCATTGCAAAAGACATATAATGACGCAAAATTATGAAAAAGCAAAACTACATTTTTTTGACATCAATGAATTTAAAGGTTGTGATCTCCCTTTTAAACTTAAAGATTAAAATACACAAATCCACAGATCTGTCTTCCGTTTTATGTGGGTATCAAACTTGGCATCTCTCATTAAAACAAGAAGACGGAATGCGGATAATTCAGAACGGAGTGCTGCTGTGAATAACTGGACACCAAGAAGTGCGAATAAACTTGTAATTTCACACGTGAAAATTAATAATTTTTAACTTCATCTAATATTCGCAGCGGCATTAAACCAAAGAGGTTTAATAGGGAAAGGAATATAGAACAATTGCGCATGGTGAAAAATTTATACCAACTTTGTATCACGAACCGTTCTACTTGAGAGACACAACAGGACAACTTTAAGAAAGTATTAAATATATCTGACGTTAAAATGTGCACTGGGTTCTGTCTTCAGACACGGACCGGTGGAGGGCTCTGTCAACAGTTTAAAGAAACTGCGTGTTCAACAAAATGCGAGTAATTTATGGATCAACTGAGATATATATATATATATGCAAACAATAAAAAGAAAGAATGCTAACTGAATTGGTCACACCTTGCGTACCAACTAACTCCTATAGCACGTTACTGAAGGTAAGACAGAGGGGGGAAAAGAACCGAAGTGACTGGAAGACGAAGAAAAAGACTAAGCAGCTACTGGGTGGCCTTAAGAAAAAGAAAGGATACTGAAAATTGGAAGAGGATGCACTAAAACGCATGGTGTGGAGAACTCGCTTTGGATAAGACACAGGACCTGTCGTAAGACAGACTGCGAATGAATGACAGTTACAAAGTTAGTCTAAGCAGCCAGTGTTTCAATGCGGTCACGCACATACTAATAAATGGCAGATTGGTTTCCGAAGCACGAACTCCGTAATGGCAGATTCATATGCAACGCGACGTAACAACCGTTTTCAGTGAGCACCAACTGTCGATACGCGTTGCTACGACAACGTCCGTGTCAACACTGTCAGCACGGAATGTACATTCGCGTCGCAGCTGTAAACACGTGATTCTGATGTAATGCAAGTTTATGATGTGACGACAGAACGCCAAACTTCCATGCCATCCCTACAGAGCGCTGTGCAGTCAAAATGGTATTCATTGCAGTCAAACCCAGTCGATAAAGTACACACTCAAATATTCTCGTCACGTAAGCCTTTGAAGCTTCGTTGTAACTTGGTACTGCGTCCACAAATGAAGCATTTACTAAACTTTCAAGACTTCCGTATATGCTGAGTCTGTCCAAAAAATATTTACTCCATTCTCTAAAAGCGAACTGAACAAGGAATTACTGTGGAAATTTTTCGGTCTTATTAGACTTCCCTCGCCAGCTACTGTTCCCAGCAGCGTCTTTCAATGCTCACACGTCACCAGCCTCTGTGCGAGTCGTGAGCGAGTGCACTGTAGGGTCCTGGCCAGTCTCCGGGTTTAATGACAGGCATAACACTGCTCTGTCTTGCTAGTCGCACACATGTGTTCAGAAGTACTGTGAATTCTCTATTCTACACACAAAATCATTAGCATGTATTGAGATATGTTACCGGATGTTACAGGTATTTTTCTGCGCTAACATTTGGCACCACTGAATAATTCAACACTACATCAGTTATTCTGCGTCAGATACAACTTTGATGTTACTTTTTTTTTGCAGAACCCCTCCCCCCACACACGGGGTGGGGGTGGGGGGTGCTTACGCAGAGAAATATATTTCTACAAGAAAACACACAAGTTCTGTTATCTCGTGCATTAACTTCAACAGTGAAATATATAGTCGAGTGTATGCGATCTTCTCACAAATTAAATACGTGCAGCTGAAGAAGTATTTCTTCTGGGATAAGAAGAGAGTATGGTAGAAATTTATGGTCGTTTCGGAAGATACTGAAGTCCCCGTCTTCAGTCCTGAAGATGGAGGCAACTGATTTCTATGTCGTGACATCACGTAAGACAATACACTTGACACGCTGAGTCACTGTGGCTGGAACCCCAGAGCCGTAATAAATACGAAGGAGCAGCATTGTTATCACAATAATGATACTGTGTGGTCACTGGAAAGACGATGACAGTAATAAAGGCGTCAATACATAAACCAAGGTTTTACTGGTTTAAAACATCTAACGAATAGTCATACAATTTGTATAGAAAAATGTAACAAGGAAGCCGCTATATTTTGACAAACATACTGTTTGAAATTATAACACTTTTAAAGATAATTCTCTGTATAGTTAATTAGAAAGACCAAGACCAAAAAGTTTATCCTGTAAATTTTTATGTGAGGAATGAGATCTCATTCCACTATTGACATATATTGTATTCGATACAAAATATAAAATTGGCAGTTTTGTACTTTAAAAAATGTAGTTTGATGAAGACTTTCGGAGGTCACAGCATGGAGATAATGCAATATCCTTTTAAAAACAAAGAATTGTATTTGAAGGTGAATATTACCATTTGTTAGTAAGATATTTCATTAGTTTCAGCATGCTATACCAGAGCAACTGGGAGGGTTGGTACAGCTCAATACTGACCAGCAAGTTTTACGGTATATTATTCACCAGACAGCGAGAGTTCCGGCATCCTGACTCCATGCTGGACCGGGTCGATGAGGTCTATAATTTGGTGAAGAGCGTACGGAAAAGTTTTTAAACTATATTGAGACGTACGTGAATTCATGAAGGACAGAATTACTTTACATAAAACGTTCAAAATGGCCACCAACGTCCACTAGACACAACTGAATTCAACGTTGCATGCTGTCCTCCGTTCGTCGCAGAGCATCGTCCTCAGTTAATTACAATAACCAACAAAAGGAGACAAAACATTTTTTAAGGTGTGGTAACCATGTTGCAGTAACCCTGTTGTGCTTATAGGACACACAACAAAACAAAATACAGCCCACCAATGCACAACTTTACTGTAGCAATTAAAACTAACGGCTTAACGTTGGGGGCTGCAAACTGTATATACACAATATATCACTTATATAAGAAGACACACCATATCTGCTCACCAACTCAACACTCACGATCGTTCGCACCCGTTGCCTACTACCACCACCACAGAACACAGAGTTTATGGGATTTTTTAACTTTCATTTTTAATTTAAGTAACACACCAACAAAAGCACGTATACAGTCCTTAATAATCTAAAATTTACATTAAAACACTTAAAACGATCCTACATGTTTCGATCATACGATAAATCACTGAGTGTTTTAAACTATAATTTTAGCAAGGAACAAAGTATGCTCCCTGAGGATGATCGTATGATCGAAAAATGTAGGATTGTTTTAAGTGTTTTAATGTAAATTTTGGATTATTAAAGACTATATATGTGCATTTGTTGGTGTGTTACTTAAATAAACTACAAAATGCACGGTGCAACGATAAAGATAGTTCATATTTAATATTATATTACCTAAATGCTTAATTGTATACAACACCTTCTATACGTGTATATATATATATGAACACTTTCTACGTGAAAAGAATCATATATATCTTTATATGTGAGACCGCCATCTCGTCAGTTAACCTTTCGCAACTAAAAGAATACTACAGGTATAATATTTCCTTCCGTACTTCTGGTATATGCAGCCTGATGGTAGCTGTTTTGTAGCCGAAACATGCAGCTGCCATTTATAATTGCTACAGGAAACTTGTACCTTGACGGGATGTATATCGGCTCTTATTACACACAAAAGAACTAAAAATCACACATAAAATATATAATTCCTTTCTATTTCAGCGGCAGGGCGCCAACTTTAGGGAATCCAAAATACAAAGGTTTGCAGGCACCAACACAGCAATCTTGGTATTACGTATGTCAAACGTTATAAATGTTAGAATTAAAAATTTCGAAATTGTTGGCTTCATAATTGAGGTAAGATGAAGATGTGGGCCACAGCTCAAGGTTTTATATAATTAAAAGTCAAGTATGCATAGGAAAGCCTTAATACTTCATTTACGGTCCAAAGCGATCTAGTCCTGTAGGCCTACACACACACACACACACACACAACACACACACACACACACACACACACCCCCCACACACACAACACACACACACCCCCACACACACACACACACACAACACACACACACTCCCACCCACACACCCAAACCCAACACCCACACACCAACCACCCACACTCACACACACACAACAAAAATCACACAACAACAAGCAAAAA
>Ga0123354_10002317_pt1 | contig 24942 bp, 37 predicted proteins | sample TergutLab28metaG_2_FD_97872 | JGI IMG/M metagenome (GOLD analysis project Ga0123354, IMG submission 97872) | Labiotermes labralis P4 segment gut microbial communities from Petit-Saut dam, French Guiana - Lab288 P4 | ecosystem: Host-associated > Arthropoda: Insects > Digestive system > Gut ...
TGGTTTTTTTTTTACATGTGAACAGAAACATGAAGTCGGTTCCTACTGAATTTAAGTCGGGAGGGCTACATGAGAAGCATGTAGTGGCATCTTGGAATGTTGGGAACCATCTCAGCGTTTGCGTATAGACACAGGGAAACCAAGAAAAACCTGTGTCGAGATGGCAAAAACCTATGGGCTGTTGTAATGAACAGATTGTATTGGCTATTGCTCTGCACAGTTTGTGTGGTTCTTGCATTGCAGAGGATGTATATTGTCTCTTGTAGTGCGCAGTTTTTATGGGTTGTTTTAGTGCGCAGATTTATTGTCTGTTTTAGTGCACACATAGTTTTGTCTGTTTTGGGGCACAGTTCGTATTGGCTGTTTTAGGGCAAAGTTCATATGGGCTGTTATAGTGCACATTCCTTTGAGCTGTTTAGTGCACAGTTCGTATGGAATGTTCCGGTGCACAGTGTTTATATGGGGTCTTGTAGTGCTGAGTTTGTATGGGCTGTTGCTTTGCAGGTTGTAAGGGCTGTTGCAGTGCACATTTGTATGGTCTTTTTCAGTGCACAGTTTGTATGGGATGTTGCAGTGCACAGGTTGTACGGGCTGTTGCAGTGCATAGTTTGTATGGGCTGTTGTAGTTCAGAGATTGTATGGGCTCTCGCAGTGCACAGATTGTATGGGCTTTTCTGTGTACAATTTGTATGGGCTCTAGCATTGAACATTTTGTATGGACTGTTGCAATGCACAGTTTGTATGGAATATTTTAGTGCTCAATTAGTATGGGCTGTTATAGTGCACAGATTGCATGGGCTCCTGAAATTCACAGATTGTATATGGGCTGTTGTAGAGCAATTTTGTATATGGAATGTTGTAGTGCATAGTGTGTATATGGGCAGTTGAAGTGAAATGTTTTCATATGGGCTGCTGTAGTGCACAGTTTGTATGTGGGCTTTTTTAGTGCAGAATTAGTATACGGGCTGATGTAGTGCAAATTTTGTGTATGGTCTGTTGTAGTCACAGTTCGTATAAGGGCTGTTGTATTGCACAATTTTTACATGGGATGTTGTAGTGCACAGTAATTATATGTGCTGTTGTAGTGCACAGTTTGTGTATTGGCTTTTCCAGCGCACAGGCTGAACATGGTATTTTGCAGTGAACAATTTGTATGGGCTGTTTAGTGCACAGACGTATGGGCTGTTTTTGTGCACAGATTGTATGAGCTGTTGCAGTGAACATTTTGTATTGTTTTTTGTAGTGCAAACTTTGAATAGGTTTTTGCGGTTCACAGTTTGTATATGGGCTGTTGCAGTGAAAATTTTTTGATGGGCTGTTTTAGTGCACAGTCAGTATGGGTTTTGTAGTTCTCAATTTATACGCATTTTTGTAATGCACAGTTCATTTTGGCTGTTTTATTTCACAGTTTCTATTGGCTGTTTTAATGCACAGTTTTTTTTGGCTGTTTTACTGTACGGTTTTTAGGGTTGTTTTAGAGCATTGTTTGTATGTGTGCTGTTGGAATGGGCGATTTTTATGGGCTGTTCTAATGCACAGCTTCTGTGGACTGTTGTAGTGCAAAATTTGTATGGGCTGTTGTAGTACAAAGTTTATATGGTCTGCTGCAGTGCACAGTTTGTAGATGCACCGTTCTAGTGCACAATTTGTATTGCCTGTTTGAGTGCACAGTTTGTATTGGCCGTTGTAATACAGACTTTGTATGGGCTGCTGTAGTGCACGTGTTGAATGAATTTTTCTAGTTGACAGGTGTATGGCCTTTTGCAGTGCACATTTTGTATGGACTTTGGTTGTGTACAGTTTCTATGGGCTGTTGCAGTGCACAGTTCGTATGGGCTGATATACTGCACAGTTCGTTTGGTCTGTTTTAGTGCACAGTTTGTATGGGCTGTTATAGTGCAGACATTTTATGGGCTTTTGTATGTGCACAATTTGTATGGGATGTTGCAGTGCACAGTTTGTATGGGCTGTTGCAGCGCGCAGTTCGTATGGGTTGTTGCAGTGCACAGTTTGTGTGGGTTGTTTTCGTGCACAAATTTTATTGTCTGTTATAGCGCACAATTTGTATTGGATCTTGTAGTGTACATTTTGTTTGGGCTCTTGCATTTCACAGTATGTATATGGGCTGTTCAAATGCACATTTTGTACATTGGCTGTTGCACTTCAATTATGTATATGGACGGTTTCGATGCACAATTTTTATATGGGTTGTTGTAGTGCACAATTTTTATATGGGATGTTGTATTGCACAGTTTGTACCTGGGCTGTTTTAGATCAAATTTTGTACGTACTGTTGTAGTGCAAAGTTTGTATATGCTCTGTTGTAATGTGAGGTTTGTATATGGGTTATTGATAATGCACTGTTTGTATGGGCTGTTGTATTGCACAATGTGTATGGGCTGATGTAGTGTACAGGTTTTATGAGACGTTGTAGTGCAAATTTTTTATATGGGCTGTTGTAGTGCACAATTTACGAATGGGTTTTTGTAGTGCACAGTTTTATATGGGTTTTTGAAGTGCATATTTTGTATGGGCACTTTTAGTGCACAGTGTATATGGGCTGTTGTTGTAACATTATGTATGCGCCTTTGCAGTGCACAGATTTTATGGGATTTTGTAGTGCGCAGTTTGTATGGGCTGTTTTAGTGCACAGTTTGTATGGGACGTTGTAGTGCAGAGTTTTTAATAGCTGTTTTAGGGTACAGTTTGTATTGGCGGTTTTAGTGCACAGTTTGTACTGGCTTTTTAAGCGTACATATTTTATTGACTGTTTTAATTCGCAGTTTGTATTGGCTGATTTAGTGCACTGTGTGTAGGGGCTGCATTCGTCCACTCTTTGTATACGCGCAGTTGCAGGGCACAATTTTCAAGGGCTGTTGTAGTGCACAGTTTTTATGGGGTGTTGTATGGCACAATTTGTTTGAGCCGTGGTAGTTCATTTTATATATGGGCTGTTGTAGTGCACAATTTGTTTATGGGCTGTTGAAGTGAATACGTTTTATGGGCTAATGTGGAATGTTTGTATGGTTTGTTTTAGTGTAAAATTCTTACGGGCTGTTTTAATGAATAATTTGTATATGGTCTTATGTAGGTCACAGTTTATGTGGGCTGTTGTAGTGCACAGCTTGTATGGGCTCTAGGAGTGCATGGTTTGTATGGGCTGTTCTAGTGCACAATATGTATGCGCTGTTGTAGTGCACAATTTGCTTTTGGCTGTTGTATTGCACAGATTTTATGGGGTCTTGCAGTTCACTGTTTGTATATGGGCTGCTGTAGCGCACAGTTTGTGTATGGGCACTTGTAGTGCAATTAATATGTGGGCTGTTGTACTGCACAGTTTGATTATGGGCTGTTGTTGTGCACAGTTAGTATATAGGCTGTTTTAGTGCAGAGTTTGCATTGGCTGTTTTAGTGCACTGTTTGTATGGACCGTTTCAGTGCACAATTTGTATGGGCTTTGCAGTAAACAGTTTTTGTCTGTTGCAGTGCACGTTAGTATGGGCTGTTGTAGTGAACATTTTGTATATGCTTTTGAAATGCACAATTTGTGTGGGCTTTGTAGCGCATATTTTGTATGGGCTCTTGTAGTACACAGTGCGTATGGGCTGTTTAAATGCACAGTATTTATGGGATGTTGTAGTGCAGCGGTTTTGTGTGATGTTGTAAAGCACAATTTGTATATGGTCTGTTGTTGTGCACATTTTGTATGGGCTGTTCTAGTGCACAGTGTGTATGCGCTGTTGTAGTGCACAGTTTTATGGCTGAAGTAGTGCAATGATTTTATGGGTTCTTGAATTTCACAGAGTGTATATGGGCTCTTATATGCACAACTTGTGTGTGGGCTGTTGTAGTGCAGGTTTCTATGTGGGCTGATATAGTCCACAGACTTTTTATGGGCTGATGAATTGAACAGTTAGTATAAGGGCTGTTTTAGTGCACATTTTGCATTGTCTGTTTTAGTGCACTGCTTGTATGGGCTGTTTTGTTGCACAGTTAATATGGGCTGTTGTGTTGCACAATTTGTATATGGGCTGTTGTAGTGCACAGTTTGTATGGGATGTTGTAGTGCATTCTTTGTGTCGGCTGTTTTATTGCAAAATATGTATCGGCCGTTGTAATGCACAGATTGTATGGGCTGTTGTATTGAACAATTCGTGTTTGTTCTGTTGTAGTGCACAATTTGTATGGCTGTTGCATTGCACAGTTTGTATATGGGCTGTTGGAGTTCACTGATTGTATATGGGCTGTTGCAGATCACATTTTTTAAATTGGCTGTTGCAGTGCACAGTTTGTATTGGCTGTTGTAGTGCAGTTAGCATGGGCTGTTGTAGATCATAATTTTTATGGGCTGTTGTAGTGCAAACTTTGTATGGGCTGTTGTAGTGCACCGTGTGTATGGGCTATTTTAGTGCACAGTTTTTATGAGCACTTGAAGGAAAAAAATTTATGGGCTTTTAATTGCACAGTTTATATGGGCTCTTGTAGTGCAAAATTTGTATATGAGTCGATGTAGCGCACAATTCGTATATGTGCTCTTATAGTTCACAGTTTGCAAATGTGTTGTTGAAGTGCACAGTTTGTATATGGGCTGTTGCAGTGCAAAATTTGTATATGGGAATTTCTAATGCGCAGTTTGTAGGGGCAGTTTTATCGCATATTTCGTATGTGTTGTTTTAGTGCACAGTTTGTATCGGCTGCTGTACTGCACAGTGTGTATCGGCTGTTGCAGTGCACAGTTTGTATGGGCTTATATTGTGAAGAGTTTGTATGGGCTGTTGTAGTGCACACTTCGTATGGGCTGCTTTAGTACATAGTTTGTATGGGCTGTTTTATTGCATAGATTTATGGGCTGATGTGGTGCACAGTTTGAGTGGGCTGTTGCAGTGTAGAGTTTCTATGGTCTGTTATAGTGTACAGTTTCTATGGGCCGTTGTAGTAAACAGTTTGTATGGGCTATTGCAGTGCAGAGTTTGTGTGGTTCTTGTATTGCAGAGGATGTTTATAGGCAGTTGTAGCGCGCAGTTTTTATGGGTTGTTTTAGTGCGCAGATTTATTGTCTATTTTAGTGCACATATAGTTTTTTCCGTTTTGGGCCACAGTTTGTATTGGCTGTTTTATGGCAAAGATTGTATGGGCTGTTATTGTGCACAGTTCTTTGAGCTGTTTAGTGCACAGTTCGTATGGAATGTTCCAGTGCACAATGTGTATATGGGCTCTTGTAGTGCAGAGTTTGTATGGGCTGTTGCTTTGCAGGTTGTAAGGGCTGTTGCAGTGCACATTTGTATGGTCTTTTGCAGTGCACAATTTGTATGGGCCGTTGCAGTACACAGGTTGTACGGGCTGTTTCAGTGCACAGTTTCTATGGGCTGTTGTAGTTCAGAGATTGTATGGGCTCTTGTAGTGCACAGATTGTATGGGCTTTTCTGTGCACAATTTGTTTGGGCTGTTGCATTCCACATTTTGTATGGGCTGTTGCATTGCACAGTTTGTATGGAATATTTTAGTGCACAATTTGTATGGGCTGTTATAGTGCACAGATTGAATGGGCTCCTGAATGCACAGATTGTATATGGGCTGTTGTAGTGCAATTTGGTATATGGAATGTTGTAGTGCATAGTGTGTATATGGGCAGTTGAAGTGAACAGTTTGCATATGGGCTGCTGTAGTGCACAGTCGTATGTGGGCTTTTTAGTGCAGAGTTAGTATACGGGCTGATGTAGTGCAAATTTTGTGTATGGTCTTTTGTAGTGTACAGTTTGTATAGGGGCTTTTGTATTGCACAATTTTCACATGGGCTGTTGTAGTGCACAGTTATTATATGGGCTGTTGTGTGGCACATAATGTACGGGATGTTGTAGTGCACAGTTTGTGTATTGGCTTTTGCAGAGCACAGGTTGAACATGGTTTTTGCAGTGAACAATTTGTATGCGCTGTTTAGTGCACAGAAAATGGGCTGTTTTTGTGCACAGATTGTATGAGCTCTTGCAGTGCATATTTTGTATGGGTTTTTGTAGTGCACAATTTGAATAGGCTTATGCGGTTCACAGTTTGTATATGGGCTGTTGCAGTGCACTTTTTTATCTGGGCTGTAGTAGTGCACAGTCATTATGGGCTGTTGTAGTTTACAATTTATATGCAATCTTGCAATGCACAGTTCATATTGGCTGTTTTAGCGCATAGTTTTTGTTGGCTGTTTAAGGGCACATATTTTATTGGCTGTTTTAGTGCACAGTTTGTATTGGCTGTTTTAGTGCAAAGATTTTTTGGCTGTTTTACTGCACGGTTTTTATGGGCTGTTTTAGAGCAGGGTTTGTATATGTGCAGTTGGAATGGGCGATTCTTATGGGCTGTTCTAATGCACAGCTTCTGTGGACTGTTGTAGTGAAAAATTTCTATGGTCTGTTGTAGTACAAAGTTTGTATATGGTCTGCTGCAGTGCACAGATTGTACATGCGCCGTTCTAGTGCACAATTTGTATTGGCTGTTTGAGTGCACAGTTTGTATTGTCCGTTGTAATACAGAATTTTTATGGGCTGCTGTAGTGAACGTGTTGTATGAGTTTTTGTAGTTCACAGATCGTATGGCCTGTTGCAGTGCACATTTTGTATGGGTTTTTGTTGTGCACAGTTTGTATGGGCTGTTGCAGTGCACAGTTGTATGGGCTGTTGTAGTGCACATTTTGTATGGGCTTTGGTTGTACACAGTTTGTATGGGCTGTTGCAGTGCACATTTTGTATGGACTTTGGTAGTACACAGTTTGTATGGGCTGTTACAGTGCACATTTTGTATGGGCTTTTGTTGTACACGGTTTGTATGGGTTGTTGCAGTGCACAGTTTGTACGGGCTTTTGTTGTACACAGTTTGTATGGGCTGTTGCACTGCAGATTTCGTATGGGCTGATATACTGCACAGTTCGTATTGTCTGTTTTAGTGCACAGTTTGTATGGTCTGTTATAGTGCAGACATTTAAGGGGCTTTTGTAGTGCACATTTTGTATGGGATGTTGCAGTGCACAGTTTGTATGGGCTGTTTTCGTTTACAAATTTTATTGCCTGTTATAGCGCACAATTTGTATTGGATCTTGTAGTGTACATTTTGTTTGGGCTCTTGCATTTCACAGTATGTATATGGGCTGTTCAAATGCACATTTTGTACATTGGCTGTTGCAATTCAATTATATATATGGAATGTTGCAGTGCCCAGTTTTTATATGGGTTGTTGTACACAATTTTTATATGGGCTGTTGTATTGCACAGTTTGTACATGGGCTGTTTTAGAGCAAAGTTCGTTTGTTCTGTTGTAGTGCAAGGTTTGTATATGCTCTGTATTAATGTTAGTTTTGTATATGGGTTATTGATAATGCACAGTTTGTATGGGCTGTTGTAGTGCACAGTGTGTATGGGCTCATTTAGTGAACATGTTTTATGAGATGTTGTAGTGCACAGTTTTGTATATGGGTTGTTGTATTGCACAATTTACAAATGGGTTTTTGCAGTGCACAATTGTATATGGGTTTTTAAGTGCACATTTTGTATGGGCTTTTTTAGTGCACAGTGTGTATGGGCTGTTGTAGTGACATTATGTATGCGCCGTTGCAGTGCACAGTTTTTATGGGATTTTGCAGTGCAAAGTTTCTATGGGCTGTTTTACTGCACAGTTTGTATGGGCCGTTGAAGTGCTGAATTTTTAAAGGCTGTTTTAGCGTACAGTTTGTATTGACTGATTTAGTGCACTGTTTATAGGGGCTGCTTTCTTGCACTGTTTGTATACGCGCTGTAGCAGTGCACAATTTTCATGGGCTCTTGTAGTTCACAATTTTTATGGGGTGTTTTGTGGCACATTTTGTTTGGGCCGTTGTAGTGCATTTTATATATGGGCTGTTGCAGTGCACAATTTGTTTATGGGCTGTTGTAATGCATATGTTGTATGGGCTAATGTGGAATGTTTGTATGGGCATTTGTAGTGTAAATTTTTACGGTCTGTTTTAGTGTACAATTTGTATATGGTCTGATGTAGTGCACAGTTTCCGTGGGCTGTTGTAGTGCACAGCTTGTATGGGCCTTAGCAGTGCATGGTTTGTATGGGTTGTGCTAGTGCACAATATGTATGCGCTTTTAGTAGTGCACAGTTTGTTTTTGGCCGTTGTATTGCAAAGAATTTATGGGTTCTTGCAGTTCACAGTTTGTATGTGTGCTGCTGTAGTGCACACTTTGCGTATGGGCACTTGTAATGCAAGTTAATATGTGTAATGTTGTACTGCACAGTTTGTTTCTGGGCTGTTGTTGTGCACAGTTAGTATATGGGCTGTTTGAGTGCAGAGTTTGAATTGTCTGTTTTAGTGCACTCTTTGTATGGGCCTTTTCGGTGCACAGTTCGTATGGGCTTTGCAGTGCACAGTTTGTTTTGTCTGTTGCAGTGCACATTAGTATTGGCTGTTGTAGTGAACATTTTGTATATGCTTTTGAAATGCACAATTTGTGTGGGCTTTTGTAGCGCATATTTTGCATGGGCTGTTGTAGTACACAGTGCGTATGGGCTGTTTAATTTCACATTTTTTATGGGCTGTTGTATTGCACAGGTTTTATGGTATGTTGTAATGCACAGTTTGTATATGGTGTGTTGTAGTGCACATTTTGTGTGGTGTGTTGTAGTGCACAGATTTTATGAGCTCAGCAGAGCATGGTTTGTAAGAGCTGTTGTGTGCAGAGTTTGTATGCGCTGTTGTAATGCACAGTTTGTTTTTGGCTGAAGTAGTGCAAAGATTTCTTGAATTTCACAGTGTGTATATGGGCTCTTACATTGCACAATTTGTGTTTGGGCTGTTGTGGTGCAGGTTCCAATGTGGGCTGATGTAGTGCACAGTTTTTATATGGGCTGTTGTAGTGAACAATTAGTATATGGGCTGTTTTAGTGCACAGTTTGCATTTTCTGTTTTAGTGCACTACTTGTCCGGGCTGTTTTGGTGCACAGTTTGTATGGGCTGATTCAGTGCAGAATTTGTTTTGTCTTTTGCAGTGTACACTTTGTATGGGCTGTTGTAGGTCACAGTTTGTATATGCTTTTGAAATGCATGTTTTGTGTGAGCTTTTCGAAGTGCACAGTTTGTATGGGCTTTTGTAGTGCAGAGTTTGTATGGGCTGTTGTAGTCCCATTTCGTAGGGGCTGATGTTGACACACAGGGTGTATGGCTGTTGTAGTGCACAATTTGTATGGGCTGTTGTAGTGGACAGTTTGTACATGGGCTGTTGTAGTGCACAGTTCGTATTGGCCGTTGTAGTGTACAAATTGTATGTGCGCTGCAGTAGTACACAGTTTGAATATGGGTTTTGCGGTGCACAGTTTGTATATGGGTCGTTGTAGTTCACAGTTTCTTGGGCCGTTGTACTGCACAGATTTTATTTGGTCTGTTGAGGTGCACAGTTTGTATATGCGCTGTTTCAGTGCATGGAATGTATGGACTGTTGTAGTGCGCAGTTTGTAAGGGCATGTGTAATGAACATTTTGCATGGGCTGATGTTATTCTCAGTTTTTATGGGCTGCTGAATGCACAATTTGTATGGGCTGTTGCATTGCACAGTTTATATGGGCTATTACAGTGCAGAGTTTGAGTTTGGGCTGTTGCATTGCACAGTATATATATATGGGTTGTTGTATTTATCATTTTGTATGGGCTCTTGTAGTGCACAGTTTGAATGGGCTGTTTTAGTGCACAATTAGTCGTGGCCGATTTAGTGCATATTAAGGATTGGTTATTCTAGTGCACATTTTATATTGTCTGTTTTAGTGCACAGTTTATATAAGCTGTTTCGGTGCACAGTTTGTATGGGATGATGTAATGCACAATTTGTATATATATTGTTGCATTTCACAGATTCTATGAGATGTTGAAGTGCACAGTTTTTAAATGGGCTGGTGTAGTGCACGGTGTGTATATGGGCTGTTGCAGTGAACATTTTGTGTACGGTCTCTTGTGGTGCACAGGTTTTATGGGTTGTTGTAGTGCTTGTTTTTTATATGGGCTGTTGTTGTGCACAATTTGTACATGGGCTGTTGTAGTGTAGAGTTTTTACATGTGAAGTTTAGTGCACAGTTTTTACATGGGATTTTGTAGTGCACAGATTGTATGTGGGAAGTTACAGTGCACAGTTTGTATTGGATGTTTTAGTGCACATTTTGTATCGGCTTTTGTAGTGCACAATTTGTATATGGTCTGTTATAGTGCACATTTTCTATGGAATGTTGTAGTGCATTCTTTGTATGGGCTGTTTTAGTGTAAAGTTTATATGGGCCGTTGTAATGCACAGTTTGTGTGCGCTGATTTTAGTGCCAAATTCCTATATGATCTGTTGTAGTGCACAGTTTGTATGGGCTGTTGTAATGCACAGTTTTTATATGGGCTGCTGTAATGCACTAATTTTTTATGGGCTGTTGCAATGCACAGTTTTAAAATTGGCAGTTGCAACGCACAGTTTGTATGGGCTGTTGTAGTGCTGTTTGCTTGAGCTGCTTTATGTTCATACTTTGTATGGACTGTTGTAGTGCACAGTTTGCATGGGCTTTTGTAGTACACATTGTGTATGGGCTATTTTAGTGTTCAGTTTTTATGCACATTTGAAGGAAAATATTTATGGGCTGTTTTATTGGACATTTTTATGGGCTGCTGCACAGTTTTTATATGGGGCGTAGTAGCGCACATTTCATATAACTGCTGTTGTAGTGCGCAGTTTGCATATGGGTTGTTGCAATGCAAATTTGTAAAAGGGCTGTTGCAGCGCAAAGTTTTTATTTGGGCATTTGTTATGCACAATTTGTATGGGCTGTTCTAGTGCACACATTGTATGCGTTGTTGTAGTGCACAGTTTGTATGGGCTACTGTACTGCACAGTTTGTATGGGCTGTTGCAGTGCACCGCTTGTACGGGAAATTGTATTGAAGAGCTTGTATGAGCTATTGTAGTGCACAGTTTGTATGGGCTGTTTAGTGCAGTTTTTATATGGGATGTTGGAGAGTACAATTTGTTAATGGGCTGTTGTAGTGCACACGTTGTATTGGCCGTTGTGGAAAATTTGTACTGCCTGTTGTAGTGTAAAAATTGTATGCGTTGTTTTAATGCACAATTTGTATATGGAATATTTTAGTGTACAGTATGTGTGGGCTGTTTTAGTGCAGAGTTTTTATGGGATCTAGCAGATGCGCGGTTGGTATGGGCTGTTCTAGTGGACACTTTGTATGCGCTGTTGTAGTGCACAATTTGTTTTTGTCTGTAGTAATGCGCAGATTTAAAGGGGTCTTGCAGTACACTTTGTGTATATGGGAAGTTGTAGTGCACATTTTGTGTACGGGCTGTTGTGGTGCAAGTGTGTATGTGGTCTGTTGTAGTGCGCATTTTGTATAAGGGCTGTTGTAGTGCACAGGTATTATATGGGTTGTTTTAGTGCACAGTTTGCATTTGCTGTTTGAGAGTACACTTTGTGTGGGCCTTTTTGTTCACAGTTTGTGTGGGCTGTTGCAGTGCACAATTTGTTTGGTCTGTTGAAGTGCACAGTTTGTATGGGTTGTTATAGTGCACATTATGCATATGCTTTTGAAATGCACAGTTTGTGTGGGCTGTTGTAGTACACAGTTTGTATGGGCTGTTGTAGCCCCTGTTCGTATGGGCTATATTTGACACACAGTGTGTATGGCTGTTGTAGTGCACAATTTGTATGGGCCGTTGTAGTGTACAATTTGTATGGGCTGTTGTAGTGCACAGTTTGTATATGGGCAGTTTTAATTCAGGGTTTTTATTGTCTGTTGTTTTGTACAAAATGTGGGTGCTGCTGTAATGCACAGTTTGTGTATGGGTTTTGCAATGCACAATTTGTATATGGGCCGTTGTATTGCACAGTTTTTTGGGCCGCTGTCGTGCACAGATTTTATTTGGGCTTTTGAGGTGCAAAATTTTGTACATGGGATGTTGCAGTGCATAGATTGTATTGGTTGTTGTAATGCACAGTTTGTATGGGCTGGTGTATTGCGCGGTTTGCATGGTCTGTTTTAATGCTCAGTTTGTATGGGATGTTGTAGTGCACAGATTGTCTATGCTCTTGTAGTGCCAAGTTTGTATATGGGCTGTTTTAGAGCACAGAACGTGTATGGGCTGTTGCAATGCAAAATTTCTATATGGTCTGCTGTAGTGCGCAGTTTGTATTGGCTGTTCTAGTGCAAAGTTTGTATGCGCTGTTTTAGTCCACAGTTTTATGGTCTGTTTTAGTGCACAGATTATATGGGCTGTTGTAGTGAAGGGTTTGTATGGGCTCTTGCAGTGCACATTTTGTGTGGCCTCTTTTAGTGAACAGATTGTATGCTCTGTTTTAGTGCAAATTGGGCTTTTCCAGTGCAGTTTGTATGGTCTGTTATAGTGCACAGTTTCATGGGCTCTTGAAATGCACTGTTTGTATGAGCTGTTGTAGTGCACAGTTTGTATATGGGATCTTGCAGTGCAGAGTCTGTATATGGGCTGTTTTATTGCACAGTTGGTACGGGCTGTTGTACTGCACAGTTTGTATTGGCTGTTGTAGCGCAGAGTTTGTGTGGGCTGTTTTAGTGCGTAGATTGTAGTAGCTTTTGTAATGCATAGTTTGTATCGGCTGTTATCGCGAACAATTTGTATGGGCTGTCGTAGTGCACAGTTGGTACGGGCTGTGGTATTTTGTATGGACTGATGTAGTGTACAGTTTATATGGGATATTTTGTTGCATTGCTTGTATGGGCTGTTGTAGTACACAATTTATATGGTGTGTACTATTGCAGGATTTGTATGGGCTGTTGTAGTGCACAGTTTTTTATGAGCTGTTTTAGTGCACGATTTCGATGGGGTGTTGTATTGCACTATTTGTATGGGATGTTGCAGTTCACAGTATTTATGGCCTTTTCACTTCACAGTTTTTATGGGCTGTTGTAGGGCACATTTTTTATCGGCTGTAGTAGTGCACATTTTGTATGGGCTGGTGTACCGCACAGGTTGATTGGGCTTTTCTCGTGCACAAATTTTATGGGCTCTTGCAGTGCACAGCTTGCATATGGGCTGTTGCGGTGCACAGTATCTATAAGGACTTTTGTAGTTCAAGGTTGTAAATGGGCTGTTGTAGTGCAAATTTTATATGGATTGTTTTAGTGCACAGTTTGTGTATGGGCTGTTGTAGGGCATAGTTTTTATGGGCTGTTTTAGTTCGCAATTTTTATATGGGTTTTGCGTTTCACAGTTTGTATATAGGATGTTGCAGTGCATATTTTTAATATGGTCTCTTGTAGAGCATATTTTGTGTGGGCTGATTTGTGCACAATGTTTATGGGCTGTTTTAGTGCGCAGTTTGTATGGGATTTTGTAGTGCAATGTTAGTATTGGCTGTTTTATTGCACACTTTGTATTGGCTGTTTTAGTGCAAAGTCTGTTTGTCTGTTTTAACGCAAAATTTATATTGCTTGCTTTAGTGCACAGATAATATGGGGTTTTTTACTGCACAGATTTTATATGTGCTTTTGCAGTGCACAGTTTTGTTCGTTGTTGTTGTGCACATTTTGTATGGGTTGTTGTAGTGCACAGTTTGTATGTGTTGTTGTAGAGCACACATTTTTTGGGCAGTGATTTTGCACCGTTTGTATGGGATGTTGAATTGCATAGTTAGCATGGGCTGTTGTAGTGCACATTTTGTATTGGTTGTTGTAGTGCACAGTTTGTATTGGTTCTTACAGTGACAATTTGTAGATGGGCTGTTGTATTGCATATTTAGTATATGATCTGTTGTAGTGCAAGTGTTTATATGGGATGTTGTATTGCATAATTTGTACATGGTCTGTTGCAGTACAGAGTTTGTATATGGGCTGTTTTATTGCACAGTTTTTATTGGTTTCTTTTAGTGCACAATTTCTATGTGCTCTTTTGGTTCACAGTTTGTATGGGCTGTTGCAGTGCACATTTTGTATGGTGTGTTGCAGTGCACAGTTTGTATGGGTTGTTGTAGTGCACAGTTTGTATATGCTTTTCAAATGTACAGTGTGTATGGGCTGTTAATGTAGTACACATTTTCTATGGGCTGTTGTAGTCCAGAGTTTTTAGGAGCTGTTGTAGTGCACAGTTTGTATGGGCTGTTGTAGTCCAGGTCGTATGGGCTGTTCTTGTGCACAGTTTGAAAGGGCTGTTGTAGTGCACATTTTTTATATGGCCGTTGTAGTGCACAGATTTTATGGGCTGTTGTAGTGCACAGTTAGTATGTGGGCTGCTGTAATGCAGAGTTTTTATAAGGGTTGTTGTAGTGCACAGGTTGTATGGGCTGTTGTGGTGCACAATTTGTATGTGGGTTGTTGAGTTGCATATTTTTTATATGGGCTGTTGCAGTGCATAGATTGCATAGGCTGTTCTAGTGCAGATTTTGTATGGGTTGTTGTAGTGCACATTTCGCATGGCCTTTTATAATGCGCTGTTTGTATGCGCTCTGTTGCAGTCTACATGTTTTATATTGGCTGTTGCAGTGCACATTATGTATATGTGTGATTGTTGTGCACATTTGTATGGGCTTTTGTAGTGCATATTTTGTATGGGTTTTTCTAGTGTACAGTTTGTATTGGCTGTTTTAGTGAACTGTTTTGGTGCATATTTTGTACGGTCTGTTGTATTGCACAGTTTGTATGGGATGTTCTGGGGCACAATTTGCATATGTGCTGTTGTAGTGCACATTTTATATTGGCTGTACTATTGAATACTTTGTATGGGCTGTTGTAATGCACTGTTGTCGTGCAACGTTTGTATATGAGCTGTTGTAGTGCATAGTTTGTATATGGGCTGTTGCTGAGCACAATTTTTATATGGTTTGTTGTAGTGCACATTTTTATAGGCTGTTATAGTGCACAGTTTGTATGGGCTGTTGTAATGCATATTTTGTATGGGCTGTTGTAGTGCACAGTTTGCGTGGGCTGTTGTTGTGCACATTTTGTGTGGGCTGTTGTAGTGCACAGTTTGTATTGGCTGTTGAAGTGCACAGTTTTTATGGGCTCTAGTAGTGCACAGTTAGTATAGGCTGTTGTAGTGCACAGTTTGAATGGGCTGTTCTAGTCCTCTGTTTGTATGAGCTATTGCAGTTCACAGTTTCTATGGGCTTTTGCAGTTCACAGTTTTTATGGGTCATTGTCGTGCACAGATATTATGGGCTGTTGTAGGGAACAGTTTGTACTTGGCTGTTGTAGTGCACAATTTGTATGGGCTCTTGAACTGCTTAGTTTTTATATGGACTTCTGAAGTGCCAGTTTGTATGTGGGCTGTTATAGTGTAAATTTTTATATGGGCTGGTTTAATGTACATTTGGAATATGGGCTGTTTTATTGCACATTTTTTATGGGCTGTTGTACTGCACAGATTTTATGGGATGTTGTAGGGAACATTTTGTATGGGCTGTTGTAATGCACAATTCGTATGGGCTATTGTAGTGCACAGGTTTTTTGGGCCGTTGTAGGGCACAATTATTATGGGCTCTTGAAGTGCACAAATTTTATATGTACTTCTGTAGTGCAAGTTTTTTATGGGCTGGTTCAATGCACATTTTGTATGTGGGCTGTTGTAGTGCACAGTTTTTATGGGCTGTTTTAGTGCGCATTTTTTAATGGATTTTTGTAGTTCACTGTATATATATGGGTTGTTTTAGTGCACATTTTCTATATGGCCTGTATTATTGCACAGTTTGTATTTGGACTGTTGTAGTGCACATTTAGTGTGTGTACGTCTGTAGTGCACAGTCTGTATATGGGCTGTTGCAACGCACAATTTGTAGACGGTCTGTTCTAGTGAACAATTTGTAGACGGCCTTTTGTAGTGCATACTTTGCATGGGCTGTTGTTGTGCAATTTTTGTATATGCTTTTGCAATGCACAGTTTGTATGGGCTTTTGTAGTGCACAATTTGTATAAGGTCTCTTATAGTGCAAATGTTTATGGATTGTTGTATTGCACATTTTCTTTGGGCTCTTGCAGTGCATAGTTTGTATGGGCTGTTGTACTGCACAGTTTTATGGGCTGTTGTAGTTCACAGTTTAATGGGATTTTGTTTTGCTCAGATTTTATGGGCTGTTGCAGTGCACAGTTTGTGTGGGCCGTTGCAGTACGTAGTTTGTATGGGCTGTTGTAGTGCTCAGTTTGTATGGGCTCATAGAGTGCATAGTTTGCATGGATTTTGGAATGCGCACTTTCTATAGGCTGTTGTAATGCATAGTTTTTAAAGGCTGTTGCAGTGCACAGTTTTATGGGCTGTTGCAGTCTACGCTTGTATATGGGCTGTTGCAATGTACAGTAGGTATACGTTTTGCTCTAGTGTACATTTTGTATGGGCTTTTGTAGAGCAAATTTTGTATGGGCTTTTCTAGTGTACAGTTTGTATTGGCTATTTTAATGCACAATTTGTACTGGCTGTTCTACTGCACTGTTTGTATTGGCTGTTTAAATGAACAGTTTGTATTTGCTGCTTTAGTGCGCAGATTGTGTGGGCTCTTTTTGTGCACAGTTTGTATGGTCTTTTGTATTGCAATTTTTATATGTGCTGTTGTAGTGAACAGTTTGTATATGGTTTGTTGCAGTGCACAATTTGTATATGGTCTTTTGTTGGGCACATTTTTTATGGGCTTTATTAGTGCGCAGTTTGTATGGGCTGTTGTCGTGCATATTTTGTATGGACTGTTGTATTTCACAGTTTGTATGGGCTGTAGTTGAGAAGAGTTTGTTTGGGGTGTTGTGGTGCACAGTTTGTATGGGCTCTTGTAGAATACAATTTGTATGGGCTGTTGCGGTGCACACTTTGTATGGGCTGTTGTAGTGCACAGTTTATATGTTCTGTTGCAGTGCAAAATTTGTGTGTGCTGTTGTATTGCACAGTTTGTATGGGCTGCTGTAATGCACAGTTTGAATAGGCTCTTGTAGTGCATCGTTGTAATGGATGTTGCAGTTCACATTTTGTATGGGTTTCTGCAATTCACAGTTTTTATGGGCTTTCGTAGTGCACATATTTTATCGGCCTTTTTAATGAACACTTTTTAAGGGCTGATGTAGTGCACATTTTGTATGTGCTTTTGTTGTGCACAGGTTTTATGGGCTGTTGTAGTTCACAATTTGTATGGGCTTTTGCAGTGCACAATTTTTATATGGGCTGTTTCAGTGACCAGTTTTATATTGACTGCTGTAGTGCAAGTTTGTAGTAGGGCTGTTGTGGTGCAATTTTTTATATGGGCTTTTGTAGTGCAAAGTTTGTATATGGGCTGTTGTAGTGCACGGTTTTTGTGGGCTCTTTTAGTGCACAATTTGTTTATGGGCTGTTGTAGTACACAGATTTATATGGGCTATTTTAGTGCACAGTTTTTATATGGGCTGTTGTAGTGTACAGTTAGTATATGTGCTGTTGTAGACTACCGTCTCTCTATGGGCTGTTGGATTGCACAACTTGTATATGGTCTGTTGTAGGGAACAGTTTTTATGTGCTGTTGTGTTTCACACTTTGTATGGGCTGTTGTAGTTCAAAGTTTGTATGTACTGTTGTAATGCACAGTTTGTATGGGCTTTTGTAGAGCACAATTTGTATACGCTCTGTTATATTGCACAATTTGTATGGGCTTTTGTATTGCACAGTTATTTGGCCTCTTGCAGTGCATAATTTGTATGGGTTACCGTAGTGCACAGTTTGTATGCGCTGTTGTATATCAGAGTTTTTATGGGCTGTTGTATTTCACAGTATTTATGAGCTGTTGATTTGCTCTGTTTGTATGGGCTGTTGCAGTGCAAATTTTTTATGAGCTGTTCCAGTACACAGTTAGTATGGCCTGTTGTAGTGCACAGTTGTATGGGCTCTTGTAATGCCCATTTTGTATGGGCTGTTGTAGTGCACAATTTGTATATGGGCTCTTTAGTGCACAGTTTGTATATGGGCTGTTGCAGTCTTATTTTGTGTATGGGCTGTTGTAGTGCACACTTTTTATGGGCTTTTATAGTGCACATTTTGAATGGGCTGTTGCAGTGCAGAGTTTGTATGGGCTGTTTTAGTGCACAGTTTGTATTGGCTTTTTTTGTTCAGAGTCTGTTTTGGATGTTTTAGTGCACAATTTGTATTGGCTGTTTTAGTGAACAATTTGTATGGGCTGTTTTAGGGCACAGTTTTTATGGGCTGTTTTATTGCACGGCTTGTATGGGCTGTTTTAGTGCACAGTTTTTATGGGCTGTTGTATTGCAGATTTTGTGTGGGCTGTTGTAGTGCATACTTTGTATGTGTGCTTTTGCAGTGCACAGTTTGTATGGGGTGTTGTAGTACACAGTTTGTATGGGCTATTTTATTGCACACTTTTTATGGACTGTTGTAGTGCAGTTTGTATATGGGCTGTTGCAGTGCATATTAATTATATGGTCTATTTTAATGCACAGTTTTTATAGGTTGTTGTAGTGCACAATTTGTATATGGGCTGTTGTAGTGCACACATTTTATGGGCTGTTGTAGTGCATAGTGTGTATGGGCTTTTGCAGTGCACATTTTTTATGGGTTGTTGCAGTGCACATTTGGTATCACATCCTATAAAACCTTAAGTTAAAATAAAACCCGTGTGCATAAAATGTTGAAAATCGATGCTTTTGTTCAGCCGTGTCTGAAGATCTGTACCAATATATAAATGGATAAGACGGAAAACACCCGTCATTATATTTGGCAACAGGGCCGGAACTCGAACACAACACAAGATACTAAGGTCACAATGCAGTCAACTCTCTCTGCCAATGGAAATTAACCTTTTAGCTCCGTCTGGCTCTATTTTGCCAACTTTATTAAATACCGTGCTCGACTGTTCACTGCAGTTGTTCTGTGGGCGGACACACGCGCGCGCGAGCGTTTGTGTGTCAGCGCCTCTGTGCGTCGCTTTCAGCATCTAGCTGCCTTGCTACACGTGTGAATGAAAGTGGTGGACAGCGTGGAGAAGCTTTCATCAGTCTAAAAGTAATCGCACAAATGTTACAGTCGCCTACATCATCTAATTGCTTTGTCTGCAATTCAGCTAACCTGTCGTGTTCCCCTGTGTTTCGCTGCAGGTTGCATTGTGATTTGCACTTTTTGACCACAGCTGGTTTTCTTTACGTGGGATCATACTACAAGTAGTGTGCAGACTGTGACCAGCACTGCATCAGACACCGTGCCATCACTGCTTACATATTATCTTACACTACTTTTGTGTTCTTATAATAAAACCAACTAGAAGCATTAATTTCTCTAATTTATTTTTGGAATAAAACTGTACATGTTTCGGAAAGTTCCTCTGTCCATCATCAGGAGTATTCCACTGTACACACAGCAATGGTATATGTATTGCTGTGTGTACAGTGAAAAACTGATGATGATGGACTGAGGAACTGTCCGAAACATGTAGAGTTTTATTCCAAAATAAATTTGAGAAATTAGTGCATCTAGTTGGTTTCATTGTAAGAATTTATTACGATGCACGGTCACCTGAACGTCAAAATCATTTTGTAATTCAACAACGTCATACTTGTACTAAACTATCTGTTTCTGGCACAACACCTCCACACCCCCCCCCCCCCGCGGGTCCCCGCCCCCTTATACACGCGATTTCTCGGTCCCCCCCAACCACCCCCCCAACTCCTTTGGACCCCCCTCCACGAATGATCAGCTCGTCGCAAAGATCTCTACCTGACACCAAACAACAATCACAACAGACAAACATCCATGCCCCCGGTGGGATTCGAACCCACAATCTCAGCAAGCGAACGGCCGCAGACCTACGCCTTAGACCGCGTGGCCATTGGTACCGGCTAACACACATTTACAGTTATTCGGTAAGGACTAATCATTCACTCGTTATTAGTACATCGCGTGACGAAATTTGTGAACTCACATCTGGCACTCGTGACGACGCCTGTCTCTCTGGGCAACATGTACTGCCGCCGACACACTTCTCTCTTTCTAGTCACAGTCATTAGTGTTCTGCGATGTCACGCCGTGCAGCTTGACGGAATTTGACCAATTTTGGCAGCCCCTACAGCCTCCAATTAAAAGACAAATCAGTTAGCACACTCGGTACACGTAAATTTCTAACACACAGTACGGAGTCACATAGCACAATCCAGTAATTCCATATTAAAGTTAATTCCAACAACTAACATACACCATTCTTCATGTTTGCACCGTGCATCAATGATAATTAAACATTTTATTATCCAACTAATGCACAATATATAATATGTATATACAAATAAAATTGTAAAATATTCAAAAGTGTTCCAACATGTGTTGGATCACAGAGGATCCATCATCAGGGAGCCTTGTACAGTGCCGGGCTAATGATTAAAAATATGAGTTTATCGTGTACGTTGACACTGTACAATGCGGCCTGATGATGGATCGTCTGTGAACCTAAACACGTTGGAGCGCTTCTAAATATTTTAATAATAGTAATAATCATAATCCGTGATAATGAACAAGGAACATGCATGTTAACAGATGCTGCAAAATCTTGAGACAGAAATGCGATCAAGAGAGAAGCTGAGGAGATTTTAAAATATGAATATTTTACAATAGAAATTAAGCGCATGTAGAATGTGCATGCAAAAGTGATACCGGTAATAGCAGAGGCGACTAGAACTGTTTGGAAATGAGACAGACAATACCTGAACAACATACCGGTAATAGCAGGGGGGACTGGAACTGTTTGTAAATGATACAGACAGTACCTGAGCAAAATACCGGTAATAGCAGGGGGGACTGGAACCGTTTGCAAATGATACAGACAGTACCTGAGCAAAATACCGGTAATAGCAGGGGGGACTGGAACCGTTTGCAAATGATACAGACAGTACCTGAGCAACATATCGTGAAAACACGAAATTAAGGAAGTGCAAACAACAGCCACATTGTGCACTGCACATAAACTGTGGGAAGTGCTGATGTAAAGGTACAGAACACATTGTACGGGCCAAATAACATTACACGTAGTACAGACTGTAAATACAGAACAGCTGCTACACTCTATGCACTAGAAACGTGTTTTTTTTCAGGTACATAATTGTAAATAATAAAGGCGATATCAATGATAATAATAATAATAATGTCAAAATAAATCTCAAAGTGGTGTTGAAGTGTGAAGTGAATTTACGTGTCCCAGGGCAGATATTTTGCAGTCCTGCAATGGATTTGAGACTCCATATTGGGCAAGCAGTTTCCTATATATCAGACGCTCTTTTGGATCATCACGAAGGACTGTGGTCCACAGGTTTAATAAGGAACACAGAAGGTCTAGCAGATAAACGAGGACAGTGAAGAGAAAGAAGGGAGTGAAACAGAACGCGATATGACGAAAGAGATAAGATGACTGGAGAAACAAATATACATAGAAGAGAGGACGTTAAACTGATACAGTACGTCACGGTGTACTGTAAATTCTGCTTGCACCACTGTACGTTGAAGGGCATACAATTAATTTCGAATGTCCCTTAATTAATCCCGTCCCTGTTTCTGTCATGAAGGTCGTCATTGGAGTGTAGTGTCACAAGGCAACAGGTGGCAATGCCACACGTCTGTGTCTCATGAGGGGACGAATGAGATACATAAGGCATAATCTGAATGGCGTACGGCCTATGATTAATTTATGTTTTCCATATGAAATACGAGTATATGGATGTTTTATATTTCTATGATTATGTGTTACTCGAATGTAATAGTATGTCGGCCTTGGCAAAATCACTTGTCGACATGCAACAAAGTGTTCGTGTCAATAAAGGTCTGCATTGATCGGAAAATTTTCGAAATTAACTACAGAGTGTTCAGAAGTATTTATTTTTACTGCGACGGTGGATATATTAACATTTACGTTATCATTCACAAGTGGGCCGGGATAGCTCAGTCGGTATAGCGACTAGCTACGTGCTGGACTGTCCGGGGATCGAATTTCGGTGGGGGGCGTGATTTTTCGCAGCTGACCACACCGGACCTGGGGCCCACCCAGCCTCCTGCACAATGGATACCGGCTCTTTCCCGGGGGTAAAGAGCGGCTGGGGCGTGACGCTGACCCCTCACCCCCTTCTAGTGCCGTGGTCAAGAAAGAGTAGAGCTATACCTCTACTCCCCTATGGGCCGTACGGCCTGTACAGAGTCTCACTGCCTGTACAAGGGTGCCCTTTACCTTTATCTTTTTAACCCTCACAAAGAAGTCACAAAACAACATACGTGGTATCGCCCTTCATGGACGCGGTATAAAACGGTTTAAGACTATTGATATCAAAACCCTTTGCCATATACGATAGGTCACGTGAACTGGTCGGACCACGTGGCAGGAGTACAGCGCTGGTCATAACTGGCCTATGGGCCACAGTTCATAACTCACACAGTCTGCAAATATATGATGACACTGCTCAAACTTCAACATGTCGTTCTTTCCTAGTTCAGCTGTAAAATGCTGCGTCAGGTCTGGAGTGACGCCCTATCGGGAAACGGCACGACTTGGCGCTACTCAGCACGTAACGTCACCGGTCGCTGTGCAGTATCAACGTACGGCGAGGAGCTCCGCGCTTCAGAACACCCTGTATAATACGGAGTGTTAATGTACAACCTGTGAGTGGGTTCCGCTTGAAGCCGAACCTTCTGTACGTCTCTCATTACTGTTCAAGAAAAAAAAATTAACCGCACAATGTCATGTCATGTCAGAATGTCAATAATACATTTTAACGTTTCTACGTTGCAGTAGAAAAAGGAGGAATGTGAGAAGCGGGTAGGGAGGTGCGGTGGGAGGGGGTAGCCTTATGTAAAGTTTTGTTCTTAACCTCACAATATGGCTTGTCATAACACAGTGTAGTGCCTGTCCGACTGAGCAGTGAGACTGACAGCAAGTGTTTTGCTGCGCTTTGTTCCGTCCTCTAAGGATACATAATAGACTGGCCGGCCTTGCAAATCGCTCGGTGCAGGGCCTAGGCTAACGAACTTTACTGCCTACATGAAGCACTGTGCCTTCACAAGCTAGCAGTTCCTAAGCTGCCCGCATATTACGGAACCCGACGGTTTATTACAGCATTCAGAACAGCCCGCCACTTGTCGCAGTCCTGAGACAGATGAATCCAGTTACGCCCTCGCCTCTTTCTTGAACGTGCATTTTAATATTGCCTTCACTTGCAAGGTAGGCTTTACGGATGGTCTGTTGCCTTCAGGGCTCCTACAAAAGTGCGGTAGGCTTTGAAAGGCGGGTCTTCGGATTACCAATGGCGATGGAAACAAAAGTGCAAACATTCATTGCTTTCTTAGTAATTAACCAACTTCAGGCACAAATTCTTGTTTTATAATAAGTTTATTAAATGCCTCTACATGTTTCGATCACTGTTGTGCTCATCATCAGGAGGACAAAATTGTATTATACAGCATCTGGTATCCTCACACCTGTAGGTGGCCGTCCGGTGCACGGGATGAGTCCTCTCCCAACCTGTGCACCGGACGGCCACCTCCCCATGATGAGCACACAGTGCTCGAATCATGTAGAGGCATATAATAAACTTATTTTAGAACAAGATTTTGCGCATTAAGTTGGTTAATTACTAAGAATGTACTGAGATGCACGGTCAGCAAGACACGACAGTTGCACACAGTTGGCGCCACTGTGTTGAAGCACAAAGGGAGAGAAATAAAACCTTTGTGGGTTCTATATTTCGATTTTTGTGAGCTTCACGCTGCGGCCTATTAACCTTAGATATCCGTCGGACTGGACGATGGGGTAAAGCCGAGCTGCCAGAAGTGACCGCAAACTGTCCACCGAGCACAGCCAACCTCCTTCCTGACTGAGACATCTCGGAACTAGTTGGCTATTTCTGACGTCACAAAACCAATTTCTGAATCCAGCCTTACAAAGAATCTGATACAAAAGCTTGTGGTCAAATACAAGTTTCCTTTACAAACACGCAGGCTGACAGCGATCGCTGCTAACACAGACGAATAATTATACATGGTTATCGAGAAAGATGGACGGGTTTGTCTATCTCGATTTACTTGAACAGTACGTGTTGAAACCTACGAATAAGAAATTGTAAGTAGGGTTATTTTTATGCAAGACGGAGCTCCTCCCCATTTCAGTTGCTTTGTGACTGGCGTTTTAAATGAGAGATTCCCTGATGCCTGTATTGGAAGGGGTGGACCAATACCCTGGCCACCTCGAAGCCCAGATCTCTCTCCAATTGATTGTTTTCTGTGGGGGTACATTAAGAACATTGTGTATGCTGAGAGGATAAGGAATATCCAGCACCTGCAAGACAGGATCACATCAGCCATTGAAACTCTCACACGAGACATGATTCAGAAAACGTGGCAGGAGATAGAATTTCGTTTGGACGTATACAGAGCTACAAACGGTGCACATATTGAAATGTACTAAGGTAAGTCTAAAACTTTAAACTTGTCTGAACATTTTAAGATGCCAAATGTGTAAATCCGTCTAGTACTTTTTAAGTTATAGCGGTTTCAAATCCCGACCATCTTTTTCGATGACCCAGTACAAGTGCATAGGAAGGGACACGAAGTGAGTCACAAGTGGGTGTTCTTACCATGTAAACTGGCCAGATTACAAGAGCCCGTACCGGGGCCTTGTGAAAATATTTACGCTTGTCTTTCTGTTGTTCCAGTGTAAAGTTAAGACGCAACAAAAATAAACCGAATTAAATTTTGCCATAACACCGGAAATTGTAAACACATCGCCAATCCCGGATAGGAACTCCGTATGCGTGAGTCTATTTTGGACAGTAATATTTCCACTCACTTACTTACTCCATGGTGCAGAATCCTTCTTGAGCAGCTAACTGGTTTGCAGCTAGTCAAGAAATTCCCCGAATTTCACGGAACCCGAAGGTTCATTACCGCACTCACAAGCGTCCGCCACCTGTCTCTATCCTGGGCCAGCCCAA
>Ga0123354_10002321_pt1 | contig 24923 bp, 12 predicted proteins | sample TergutLab28metaG_2_FD_97872 | JGI IMG/M metagenome (GOLD analysis project Ga0123354, IMG submission 97872) | Labiotermes labralis P4 segment gut microbial communities from Petit-Saut dam, French Guiana - Lab288 P4 | ecosystem: Host-associated > Arthropoda: Insects > Digestive system > Gut ...
AAGTCTGTGCATGTTGGGACATGTCTTGAGGTGTCACATATGCAGCCTCAGCTCAGTGCGATTCTGTCAGAGTGACAGCATGTCAAGTGAACCTGTGTGTGAGGTTTCTAAGAAACTGCTCGACTTGGAGCAAAGATCAGTTATAAAATTTCTTACTAAAGAAGGTAAGAAGCCAAAGGTGATACTTGCACGCATGGTGGCAGTTTGTGGGGAGTCTGCCCCTTCTTACTACAAAGCTAAATTTTGGAGTAAACAATTTAAGTGGGGAAGAGAGTCGATTGAAGATGACCCTCACATTGGGCGTCCTGTGGAACAACTTATGAAGAAATGTGCCAGAAATTGGAAAGTTTGATTTTGGCAGATAGGCAAATGAAGGTGTCGAGATTAGCAGAAGAGACAGGCATCTCAGCAGGAGCAGTTTGGACCATTATTCATGAAACCTGGACATGTCCAAGGTCAGTGCAAGATGTGTCCCAAGAATGCTGAGTCCTTTTTAGAAGGACACTTGTCGCCAGTGCTGTCAAGAGAACTTGGATCTGCTCGTTGAGGATCCGGTACAATTTTTTCAACGTTTCGTGACAGGAGACGAGACTTGGGTATATCACAGAGATTCTGAGTCCAAAATGGAGTCCATGCAGTGGAAGCACAAGACTTCCCCCACCCCTAAAATGTTTAGGGTTGAAAAATCTGCTGGCAAAGTCATGGCAACTATTTTCTGGGATGAGAAAGGACTTCTGCTTTTAGAATTCATGCCACAGAAGACTAAAATAACTGGACAGACCTATGCAATCACAAATACGGCTTTGTGAGAAGCCATCAAAGAGAAAAGGCGAGGAAAGCTCTCAGCAGACGTGCTGCTCCTTCATAACAACACGCCAGTGCACATGTCTGCAAATTCTCAAGCTGCCATTCGGCAATGTGGGTTCCAATAGCTAAATCACCCACCCTACAGTCCAGATCTAGCTCCCTCGAATTATTTTCTATTCCGAGTTATGAAAAAATTTCTTCGGGGTAAACGATTTTCAAGCGATGAAGAAGTCAAGGAGGCAGTCATGACATGGTTTGAAGAGCAGTCAAAAGATTTTTTTTCCAGGGGGATAAAGTCGTTGCAACAAAAGTGGGCGAAGTGTATTGAGTTATTAGGGGACTACATTGAAAATTAAAAAAGATTTTTTTGTGATAAGTTGTTTCTTTCTTACTCAGGTAGATAAGTTATTGAACACCCCTCGTACTATTATATAGTAAGTTGAGTATCATCTCTAGTTTATTAAGAAAATGGACAAAATTACCAGAAATTGCTCTATAAATGGATAATATGGAAATATTATGTGAAGTATCAGACAGTTTAACAGTACACACTTCAATGTCATGGTCAAGTGAAAATTTCCTTAAGTCAACATTCATAAAATTATGTTCTTGTTAACAAAAATACATGATCCACCAATTTTAAAAGAGTTTCTGCAAAATGAGGCACCTAAAGTAAAATTGTCAATCTGTATCAGTTCAATTTCATGCTGATTCAAGTGATGTTTGATAAAACATAAAATATGGAGAAGATTAGGATATAAGAAGACTAATACCTCACTAGATTTCCAACTTAAACCTTCAATATTCTGATAACAGATTTGTAAGGCTTCAGTAGTAATATTTTTCAATGGCACAGTACTATCCAGCAAGTTTGTTGGCCCTAGCAACCTCTGGCTTAGTGGTTACTAATAAGTTTCTGGTTACACCCATCTCAGGGTGTGTTAATTTATTGTTCACTTCATGTTCTTGATACACTTGCTTAAAAAATCTTCATATGTAGTTACTGGAGTTGTCTCTATTCTTCTTGACATTCATGTTGAGTGTTGACGCTCCTCAATTACAGTATTCCTTGTAGTACTCATCACAGCCTCTGATGGTGTGATGGCTTCATGGATTTTTTGGTCATTTATCTTTTGGATTTCCTTCCCAATCACAAATTATGTGGGTGTTCTTTGTTTTGTCCATGAGCTACTTTATATTTTTCACTATCATTTCTGCCACTCTTCCCTTACCAACAGTGTTTAGATGTAGCCCATGTTGTGTAAAATTATTCCTATTAAGGTTGATATCTATTAATCTCACATTGTCCACTGGTTTCTGTATCGGACACAAACTCTTTTACCAATACATCCGCCATCTTTGATGCACAGGTATTTGTTAAATAACACACAGAGAACCATATATATTTTCCACAACACTGATACAACATTCCATTCCAAAATTCTGCCTTTATAGACTGCCCAAACATAATTAAACCTTCATTTTCTTTTGTGAAAAATTAACAGGATGTTGAAGGTTTATTGACCTCACAGAAGGACTGTTTGTTCCCTCATTTCTAACACAGCGGCCTTTTTTTATGAACTCATTTCAAGTGACACACACTTTTGTAAAAGTATGCATGAAAAGACTCAGTTCCAGAATATTTTCACCAGTATAAATTCCATTTCCTTCAGTTTTGGACGATGTCAAGTAAAAACTTATAGGAATACACACTGTGGTGCTAAATGAACACTTCAGATATTCTTATAACTGGCTACCTTTCAATAGTCCCATTTATTAATATTTTTTTACAGTGCATATTTCTACATTCAATATGTATACTAACAAATGCAGTTGATAAAATACACTCCATGACAGCTATTAAAATCACTGTATGTTTTGGCCATCCTCAGGGAGGTATGGAACACAGGAATTATAATTCCCTGAGGATGGCACCCTGGTCCCATACCATGTAGGAATTTTGATAATTGTTATTAATTGTATTGATTAAGTGCATTTGTTTGTGGGTGTATTGATTAAAAGCTTACAGGTTTGCCATCACAAAACAAATGTCACTTACATGAGCTCCAAAGCCCTTGATCATTTTGAAAAATAGCAATTTGATATAACACAGTATCCACTTGGGCACCTGAAACATGGAATAACTTAAATAATTTAAGTCTCAAGCAAACACTGTATATGTTACTTTGATGGGGAGTAATTGTGTGACATCTACTCCTGGTTTTATTTGGGAATGGGCTGCTGAGGTATTTCTCCCCCAAGTCCCTTATGGAGTTCCTATATGTAATCGTTCTAGCCCTGAGTGCAAGAAAATATGAATTATATAACATTCCTTAAAAAGGACACATTTTTATTAAGAGAATCACTATCAACTACTTGCGATCAAAGAAGTTTGAAAGGCGAGAGACTCTGACACATAAATAAGAATTAAATTCTGAGAAAATTAAGTATATGGCAGGAAATACCTGCCTCTCAATTCAGTTTCTGGTACCATAGATTATGTATACTCGTAGATGTCACTTCCTTGTAGCCCACACCACCTATACCAGTTTCAGGGGGGTGGTGATAAGGAATGTCTTGGGCAGGGTGCATGCGTGGGATGTGGTGGATATGTAGGCCATATAAACGTTGCAGAGAATCATGCTACCTCAGCCAACAGTCCACCCTAGCTCCACCCATGAACCGTTGGTCTGGAAGTACCATCTGCTCATTTATACTGATGCCCAGTCTATGGACTTCAAAGCATGGGCACATGTTCCTCCGAATCACTGGCAACACATCTCACATCCACATGCCACCAAAACCCCAAAAGATAATCAATGTTTAAAATACGATTACCACACACCTGGTTTCAGAAGAAATATTGTGTTGGAGAAGTCTGCAGTTATTATTTTCCATTTTAACACATGTGATTAGTTATCAAGGAATCAGTAATGTTTTGCAACATAGATGCAAACCAACGGCTGAATGTTTTAAAGATACCTATAACAATTCAAAATTTTTCAATAATGTAGCTGTTACTTTAGGAAAGGGCATCATGAAATTGTTGGATGTACAAATATTTGTATCTATGATGCAACAAGAGCTTGGGTTGGCAGCTCCACTATGTTGTATGAGCATTCATCTTTCACCACTGCAAGATAACAGACGTGCATTCAGGGAATTTGATACTGATGGAAACTGGGGCACCAGAATGCTGGAAATGTTTCTTGTGTTCAAGGAAAAAAGTTTACAATCATCCAATGACTGAGATTAGTTCTGCCTGTCAGGCCACTTGGGGATATAAAAGATCCAGTTAACAAAATGTTCCCTGCTTTGTATGAATACCAGATGATGGACGAGGTTCAGATATCCAGTAAACCTAAATGCAGTATACCACTTTCAGAAGCCATTTGAACTGACAAAAAAACCAGCGTAGAAATGTAACTTCAGTGAGCTAAGAGTAGGAAAAGTTATTAACTGCCCAAGTTAAAATAACAATGAAATGTCAGAATGATGCAAACAATTCGGTGGGAACCCATAATGGCAAAAGAAATTTGTCCAGCTGAGATCACAGGAAAACAATAATCACAATACCGCATTTCTTTATTGCATCATTCAAGTACACATTACACACTGAGAAAATGTTTATACAAACTTCATAAACGTGCACCATTTCTTACAAATGTCAACACACATAAGACAGGTCAGTCTTTATACAAGTGCAGAGTACTCCCACTAGAGTAAGCCCACAGCAGCAGAAGATAAGGAATGCAAAGAACAGACTTGTTGACAAATAAGTTGATGGAATGTGCTTTCATCTCACACACAACTTGCTTCCTTACAAAATGTAACATATAAAATGTATGAAAACCAGTACAAAAATTTAAAAACTTTACAAATCTACAGCAAGTTGTGTGCACTTAGCTACCTATGTGCCAGACCTGTCTGGTGGGAGGCTCAGCTGAGCTATGTACAATACCATCATCAGAAACATACATAAACAGATAGGTTGAAACCCAGCCTGTCATCGGGAGGAGATAATAAATTAGAAGGAAAGAGTACAAATTATAGTTTACCCTCCTGCTTTCCTTGCTCACAAGATTGCAAATATATTTTGTAGAATTCAAACACTGGGATTAATGTAATGAATTAGAGCATGTGCCGATTACATAATAATATAACCTAGCTCATGATGCTACAGCTCAGTAACGTTCAAATTCAAGCCCTAAATTTAGTCACAGAGTGTTGTTAGAATGATTCTGAGCTCTGGGAGGTCTTCTTTGGAACAGTTTTGTGGCCAATGTGAAAGGAGTTGTAAACAACTGTCTTAACCTGCTCTACCTATGATTCATTTCATCTCCTGAGCCAGCATGCAAGGTCACCCACCCTAACACTGACAATGCATACTGTTACTTAACTTCCACACTCATGTTCTCATATAACATGCTTAGTCTCAAAAGATTAATGTCTTCTTGAATTGATGTCATGTAGTCTGGTATGAATTTCCTACATTTTGGAGAGGCATGCTGCCTCCATATTCAAGGTAGAAGAGCTGGTTGCATATGTACAGATCAGCATACAATAGCCTCCTCACACAGGAATACTGTGAGAGATATGAAGTGCTCATAGCACTGACGATGAAGACTCTTTCCTGGGATGTGACAATATTCTGCCTGGTAGAAAATTACCACCTTCAAGAAATGTACTGCCTTTGTCTTTATGAAGCACTACATGGTACATCATACCACAAGACAGTAGTTTTCAAAGTCACTGCTATAGGGCCTCATCTCACACAACAGTTCTTGGGTTTCACTTACTAGAATGCAGGATCATGTTCATTCTGTCTTACTTAGGATAACAACAATGGTTAGCCACAATGCCATATTTAATGCTACACAAAGATCATCCATTTTCTTAATCTGAGCCACAACTAACACTCATCCACCTAGGTCCTGTAACCGGCACTTACTGTTGAGATGGCAACCTCCCGATGAAAGGTTTCCCTGCTTTGGTTTTGATACAATGAGTGAACATTGTCACATGACTGACTATAAATATTATTTGCAAATCATTTTCTTGCTTTGGTAGTCATAAGAATTATTTACACATGGCTCCCAGCAAATGGTAAGCATTAAATATAGTATGCAGACAAGCAGGAAGTGTGTTCATTGCGATGTCTGACTGCTATGCCACTGACAGGTATCCTCACACTGGCACAATATGGATGTTGAAAGGAAACTCTCATAACTTGGATGAGAGATGTAACTTGCATTCTGCATGACTTACCATAATTATAGTGCAGACAGCAACACTGAACAGTGCCAAAACCTCCATTCATTTCAGTCCTCATATTAACTCCTTGGTTTAACTTCCATAATAGTAATTGAGGGATATAAAACCACCAAATCCTCTTTTATTTAACTTCCTCCAGTCCCAAATTCTTTCACATTTCTTATGCCCTTGACATTTTACATTCAGATACACATAATTTACATCCATCAATCAGTGTGCAACAATGTGTTTCACAACCACACAAAACATTATTATGCCATATACCATGATGTCTAGTGTTTTCAAAGCATGCGAGATAATAACAAGCATTTCTTAAATTTATTATTTACTTAATTGCATTGTGAGCCATATATTTAGTTAAATATAGCAATTATTATTTACTAGGAGGATATTGAACATGATACATTTGTCTGAAAACTATGCCAAGAGTTATGAATTAAATTTGGTCAGCAGGACAATTTTAACATGTCTTGAATCCATTACAATTATTCCTTATGACATATGAGTTTCAGTAATAAGTCTGAGAGGGAAGAAATTGAATGTCATATCAAAAGTACAATTTCAGGTCACATTTATTAAATAATTTCAAATAACTACATTCAATTAAATGATTTTAGCCATTTTTTAAATGATTCATGACCATGCAAGTATGATTCATTACAAGAAACAAAACCAACAAGTGCATATACAAATATGTACCTTTAAGTTAAGTTTTAAATAGTTCTATTTGAAACTTAGCATTTTATATTTGTAAACTGTTTTGACATTCTACGTAATATATCCTTCAAAGAACACCTCCCTGAAGATGGCCACAATAGGTGGCCAAAACGATGAAGGAGGCTATGCTGTTTATAATACAATAAATGTACCTACTGGTATAAGCATGAGTTGGGTTTGTTAATCATAATAAGTTCAGCCCTTTTCATAAAGTTACACACTTAAATGTTTCAAAAGTTGTGATTTTGTAGTTTCTGAACAAGTATGTAATGCAACTAATAACTTCATTTTTAAGAAATTCTGAATAAGTTCAGGAAAGTGAAGTGAATTTATTGAAGAGAATGGTTGGACTACAAAACTTGGAGGTATGCTTTTGGTCCCTTTTGTACACTTATCCAAGAAATCTGTCTCACTTGCTGCTGTCTGCTCATCATTGTATGCTGTCTCTATGTGTGTGGCAAACACTGGTCAGAATCACCACTTGAAGCCATGGAGAAGTTAGCTGAGTCCCGGTCCTGTTTGTGCTGCAGTGGGGTGTACTTGTGAGGGAAAGTGTGGTGTCCTCCAGACAACCCTGTACTGGGCACCACCCCACTACCACAATGATGCAACCGCTTCATGAATGGGTTAAAGAGGCGCACATGTGAGGGAATTGTGGTGTGCTGACGTGGGATGGTGGGACCTCCTGTAGGAAGAGGCATAGTAGAGCAGTGTGGGTACACAGTGGCCACTTGCTGTGTGGGGTACAAGGGTAATGTAGCAGCAGGGTGGTCTGTGAATGATGTCATGCGCATGTTGGTGGAGCGGCCAAAGGGTTCATCTGTGGTCTTTGGGCGAGCCTGCTTACTGCGTCGAATCACCACAGTGCTCTCCACAACTTGGGGTGGTTGGGATGGCACAGCATTGCACTGCAGCGAGAAGCTGCGCCAAGCAGGGGAAGACTGCTGTGATGATTCCACTGTCAGGTCATCTACACTCGTAGATCGTGGTTTGTGTGTCTCTGAGCTTGAGTTGGAGTGAACACCACTAGACGTCTCGCTGTGACTTGGTGGAGAGCCCCCAGAGCTGTCAGAATCTGAGCGGGGAGTCAGCTCATCATGAGGCATCCCCGAGTCTGCACGGCGCAGACATCGTGGTGTGGTTGTAACTGGCTGCAATGCAAGCCCTGAATGTAATCCAATAGCCTGATACAACGTATTCTGAGCCACTGACTGAGACAGTCATCTATCTATGTCAGTCTGTGCTCAGCATGAAATTATACTCACATGATGGCAGCAAGTTGTTCTCCCTACTGGCTAACATCCTGCAGTACTACACCTTGAACCCCTTCCCTTCAAGTAGCAGATTGTTCACACCTCAGCCCTATTATACACCACATTACCCTTCAAAACACTCACCTGTTGTGAGTCTGCTGTGCTGCTGTGCACCATTACTGCTACAGGGGCAGCGGGAAGGATATCACATGGGGACTGAGGGAGGGGCAAGTCATCATGGGATGGTTCTGGTGTAAGGAGAGGACTTGGGTCCTCATAATCTCCAGGAGTAAGATCTCGGTTTGTGCGAGCGTATGTGATGCTGTCGTCCCTCAATGCAGAGTCCAGAAGCTGTAGAGGGCAGGAGAGTACAGTTAGAGGGCAGCACTAACACAGTTACAGGTTAATTACAGGGCAGTCAGTGCAGTTAGTGGTCAGCACCAGTACAGTTAAAGGACAACACTAACACAGACAACAGTACCTTGTTCTCCTCAGACACGGAGTCACTCGGGATCTCTCGCAGGGTTGCATAGTCACCATCATCTTCCTCACTTTCAGTCAGCTGGTCCAGTGACTTGTTTCCCTTACTGCCTCCTGACTTTGTTAGCAGTGATTTGTTCTTCCTATGATAAGACAATTTAGCTCAGCTTTTGGCTGAACAAAGAATACCTCTCCAGTTGAAAGTACCAACTTTTGATATAAACTTAGTCCACTTTTTACAAGCTCTTATTAAAACATTACGTTTAGAGGTCCACAACTTTAGTAATGCTATATAGAAAAAGACAGAAATTACATGGCATTGGAATGTACTTATTAGTTACAAAAAGGTCTTCTAGGAAGTTACACCATAGTGACCCCTAAAATGTTACTGATATTTTGGAGGATTATGGTGCTTACATCTTCAGAGTCTAGTGATCACAACAGATATATATGCTGAAGATGGAAATAGCACAATTCTCAAAAAATGTCACCCACCACTCTTCACTCAAGGTTAACTCCAAATTGGATGAAATAATTGGGAATTATCAGTATGGAAAGTAGCTGAAGTACAGACCAGTTATTAAACAAACTACATTTATTCAGCCTAGAATACGCGTGGTTTGTTTAGTAATAAACACAATGGGATGGCTTCCATAAAGACAGTTATTACCAGTCCATATTATTCCATTAATTGGTACAAGGATCTAAAAAGGAAGATCCTAAAATGCAATTCTAACATACATTTTAACAAACAATTTGCTAATAGAGGATTGATTCCTAAGTATGCTAAAATTAAAGGTTTGAAACACTTCCCCTGCGGCCCAATTTACTACTACTAAGGCCCAGAAATTTCATATAAAAGATGGGATAAAATTCTTATACATGAAAAAACAAAAATGAATTATGACTTGTATCATATGCACTTACAGCTGTCCAAAGAATGGAATAAGATGGGGTTTAATGACCTGTACTGTTTGAGACTGAGTAAGTGTGGTTCGTTTAGTAATAAACACAGCAGGATGGTTTCCATAAAGATTACAGACCAGTTATTCTGCATTCACCAGTTACTGGAGAAAAATCAGAGTACAGTGAGGCAGTACATCAGCTATTTGTATATTTCAGAAAAGAATATGATTCAGTTACTTCTGTTTATTATGCACACAAAAGCAAAAGCAATCCCATTAAAGACCTGGACAGGCCTGAGGGTTCCAGGAGGTTGAGGCTCCAAGATTTTATGACAATTGGCACATGAAGGTAGTAAGGCTGTCAGTCATGCACACCAGCCGCCTTTACCCCCAGGAAATATTCCTGGTACTCATTTCTGTTAGAGACTGAATTGACCCCAGGATTATGGACATAATAAATCCAAAATGTAGTAAAATGACAATAGGATGTGGAATTAGTCAAAAAAATTCACAAAATATTCAAAACTACAAGTAGTACAATACAATATGTTGTAAGTATGCCACCTATAGTATTCAAATGTTACAACATTCTAAATGAATTCCAATCACATATAAAACTCAATGAAAATGAAAAAAGACAGTAAAGTATGTTTAAGTCAACACAGTACATTCTATATATAGAATGGCCTGAAACAAGGAGATGTATTCTTGTCAGTTTCTGGTGCATGCTAATGGTATTAATTTAAAGGGAAAAATATAAATACTACCAAACAAAAGCCCTGCATTTTTATTTAGATGGAGGAAAGGAGATTGCTCATGAAGCAGAAGCAGAGGAAACCGAGAACATAGTGAAATTTACTTCATTACCACAGTCTGGAACATAATTATAACATGAAGGAAACAGATACACCTTTTAAGAAAGTCGAAAATTATAAATATTTGGATATTTCACTAACAAATCATAAATGCATCACTGATGAAAAAACAAATAAAATAACCATTTGGTTAAGGACAAGAAATTATGGGGACTATGGAGAAACCGTTGACTTCTCTGTGGTCCCGGTACCAGAGCCATAATAAGTGCAAGGTGAGTAAGACATTTGCCTAGAATGGAAAAAACTGACAAGCCCAGAAAAGCTTTATTTTTTACGCAGTACGTTAAATGCTCACTTAGTTATGCATTATTTGACTCTGTATTGAGCCTCATGACTAAAATAAACTTATGTTATTATTATTTTATATTTAAGTACATATCTTTTTACCAAAACAATTACTATGAAAGTACAACAGGAAAGAATTTTATGTTCTTGCCTTGGTGTAAACATAGCTCATTATGTTACTACATAGAAAGTATCTAAACTGTTTGAGTAGACCACAGGTATATTTATTTTCTTATCAATGTTTCAGTAGCTCAGACTAAATAAATTACTCTAATAGATGTTGTGTATGTTACATTTCATAAGCAAGTTCAGGATCTTAGATCAAATGTCACTATTGTCACTACTACCTCACAAATTAGTGTGTACACTATAGTGTTATTATTGACTGTATGAAACTGAAAAACACAAGGTTCAGGAGGCCTCGAATGGTGGAACTTTCATACCAAAGTCTGTGAAACAGTCAAATGATACAAGGGTTGGCACGAGAGAACAAAAAGCTCACATGTTTACATATACAACAAGGTGGTCTGGTAAGTCAACTTTCTTTCCTTGAGAAAGTAAGGTATGCTTAAATCACCTGTTGCTGCTACTAAGAGTGGCTTGAATGCTGACTGTATGAAGAAAATCACATAATCAGTTATCAATGTAGTGGAAAAGATGGATAAAGGTTGTACTAAACAGACAAGGGATCTTGTGGATTATGTTTAAACCTGTACACAAAAAAAAAAAATGCATCTTTCAAGGCATGGATTAGGGCAGCACTAAAAATAGCTGACCATATGCAAGAGATGTGACATTTCGAGAAATATTTATGCTTGCAATCCTGGTTTAAAAAAACCTCCACTTTTATGAGCCAGAAGATTTATTACTGTATTTACATAGAAACTATGCTGAACCACTTAAATTCACTCAAAACGTTCATGGCTTACATGCTTCAAGAAGCATCATATCCACTCTCATATGCCACCTACAAATACCCCTGCAAAGTGATCCCTTCCTTTTAGGTTGTGCATCCACATGGTTTATTCAGTTCTCATCCAGCATGCAGATTACATGTCCCATTCAACTTACTCACTATAATTTAATTCTTTAACAACATTCAAAAAACCACAAATATTATGCAGCATATCAACATGTAATTTTCTACATCTTCCTGTTACTTCTCTTTCTTATGTCCAAACATTCACATCAGCACTTTGCTTATCTATGTTTGGCCCTTAGCATGACAGAACAAGTTTCATGTATATGCAAAACAACTATTACATTCTAGTTTAGTATACTGTAAGATGAATGTTGTTAGATACAAAATGAAAAGATAACAATGTATTAAGTACACATTAGCAAGCTCATTCTGTCATCTCTTCTAATTTCATCAGCAACAAGAATTCTGATTTTTTAATCTTAGTTCCAAATACATCACCATTACTACTTTTCCAAAGGATGTGTTACCTAACTCTATCAAATTATTTTGTTTACAGTTTTCTCTGCATGTGTAAACCAGCAAAAAATGTCTGTAATAAACAAGAACTGACAATTTTTATTCTCTGTTTTATCTGAAAAGGAGTGTTGCTTTTAAATATGAAAGATTCCAGCTAAAGTGCCAACAAAATATGAGAATAGGATTATAAATCACTACTGGCAAAGGAAGTAAGGAAAGGGAAGAATATTCAACATATGTAATACTCAATAGCAGTGTAGTGTACATATGTAACAGAAATTCCTGACTTGACATCAACTGTAAGAACTTTGGATATGTACTACATATTGAATGTTTATAACACATATTTGCTACATACAAACCAATGTAAAACAAAACAGCATTCAGTTTGCTTGGTGTTACAACAAAGTAGGTGTTCCTGTTTGGTCTCACACAAGGAATAAAACATGTCAGATGAAAGAAATACTTAGAGTATACAACCGTTAAACCAGCTACTAGTAAAAAAGATACCAGAGGCAAAGATACAAAGGAAATTACTTAATAACAGTCTTATGTCAGGGTAGCTGGGATTAATTGAATTTATGGCAATGGTATAGAATAAACTGCTCCTTTTCCAGAAGTGGAACATACCCAGGACTTCATTTCTGAATGGGTTTAGAAAATGGATCAAAAGCAAAACAAAGAATGCAAGATTAGAAACCACTAATGAAATATCCATTATTTTGTCATCAAAGTTTTATTACAACAAATTTTGAAAGAAAAAGAACAAAGAAACACAAATGTACCAAACTTTTTCTGCTGGGGGGGAGTAGGGGTGGATATATGAATTTGGAGAAACAGAAGGTTATCTTCAACATCTGGCACTGCAGAATGTCTCACCTCGTTGAAGCATGGTCATCGAAGGTCACCTTGTGTTTGCCACTCAGTTTGCGGTTGAGCCAGTTCAAGTGGTCTGAGGTCTCCGGAGATGTTTTGGGTGAAGGTGACTTGGGACGTAGCCAGTAGACCTGTTCCTCACTATCATCAGAAGTGCGAACTTGTCCATTGCCTGCAAGGAAGAGCACTTGAGTGAGTAATGGAGAAACACAATCATCAGTTCTATAGTACTCATGCATGAACAGTTTTGTATGTAATGCAAACAGCTGATCAGCACTAAACCCTAAAATCAATATGCTGTAGTGCTGGCAGATTCAATTAGATACTTGAATATGAAGACAGTTTCTCAGGACTGTGCACTGCTACCAACAAGCTGTCAGCATTATTTGCAAGCAGAAGCTGTTGTGTGTTCAAAAAGGAGTGTGCATTAGTACTGTATATTGTACCCTAGGTCTATATGGGTCTGATAACACTGATAATGTTTGGGTTATGCCCAACCTTGTGACCGGTTTAAATGTTACCAATCAAATATTATATGAAATTTTTTGGTTTTCTCAGGCCATACCTCTTTCACAAAGTAAAAGGTATTCATAGTTGCATTACCCTTTTGCTGGTGGCATAGTCAGAAATTAACAGTTGGTGTAGAGAACTGTGATGTGATTTGTTGGTTGGGAGTAAGAGCATATTATGATGGAATGTGGTAATGTGGTGAACTGAGAATTTACTTAAAGAGTAAGTCTATGAAATTGGATTCAATTGGGATTCAGAAAGAGACTCTGATTTAATTTTCTTGGGGATATTCATAGCTGTCTCATCTCACAGTACTTATTAGGAATCTACATACTGTGTACTATGTACTGTTCCTCAAATTATAAAATAATATCTTATGGTGTTGCTAAATAATTAATTCAAGGATTACTGAAGTTAATGCATCAAAAGGAACAGGTATTAATGACATGATGGTCGAGGAAATTTAACCACACCAGGCTTCATTGAAGCTAGAAAAAAAGGATGTGAAGTGTGGCTTTGGTTGGCCAGTAACCTCTAGGATTCACAAAGAGTTCCTTGGGTCAGAACGAGCTTGGCCAGGCTGGTCTGGGCTGGGCTGGGTGAAATTCTAAAATTTCTGCCTGTGCATATCTATAATATATGTTATTACCAAAGCACATGCATTATTTTAAATCAAGAATATTTGTGTGAAAAATAAAGAGTGGATGAGCATTTTACACTGGTACCAACGTGATGCAAGCACTTGCAAGCAGGAGGTGTCATGTAAACACACATAGTGCAATGGCACTGTGCTTTCCCAGTAATGGGTTGTCAGTGCCTGCAAGCAGGAGTGGTTATATATGTGTGTGTCATTATCAAGGATGGTTAAGCAATGTACACTGCTAGCAAAATATATCTTACCCTTGGCTTTGCATTCCAAAGCAGCACGTTGGATCACACTCATGATGGCCTTTTTGGGTGATATGTCTGTGATGGTGTATGTTCTACCATTGCCCACCACTAGCAGTGGAGCTTCCAAGGCATCATGATGTGCTGAAACCAAGTCCACGTCTGTTACCAGTTTGACAGAACGTGCAGAGCGCACAGTGGCACGTCCCACAGTGACACGCAGCTTAAAATCCCAACGTTGTTTGAGTGTGAGTAGAAGCCAGAGTAGGATCCACAGGAACAGATGAAGAATGGCACCCACTGCAGTGGCAAGGATGGCACCATCCAGTGACCCACGGTATACTAAAGTGTAGTCAAACAGGAGTGGTGCATTGCACACTGCAAGTGCTAACAGCACACATAATGCAGCACAGTGTGTAAAGTATCCCCAGTTAGCGCCACCTGCACCACTCAGTACCACCACACGCCGCTCTTGCTCTGTTCGAAGAAAGGAGTTGAAGCGTCCATAGCCATACAGGTACAGCACAAGGCTTGAAGCAAGAACCAGCACATTGGAGAGCACAAACAGAGCCAGGGTGACATGTGCATTGAGCAGGAAGGGCTGAGGGGTCCTGAGCAGCGGTAGGGATTTTGCTGCTCCCACCACTTGCACCTTATAGAGTACACTGACACCTGCAAAGGCCAACAGACTCTGCAAGCCATTGGCCAGCAGCTGCAATGAGAAAAGTGCTGCGAAGCCCTTGTTGGTGTTCCAAAACACAGCTGGGTAGCGCACTGCATACACAAGAAGGGCCAGGGCATAGTTGAGGAACTCAGCTGACACAGGTCCCTTGCTGGTAGCCCACTCCTCTGCTTGCATATTGGGTGACATCAGTTCCTGCATATCACAATGGAATTAATGTTCGTTACTGTAAATACAAGTCTCTTGTCAAAAAGATTTAAGAAAATGAAAAAGAGCATTATATCCACCCTTAAATTTTTAGTTTAGAATCAAATTGCTAAATTCCTTTCAATTCCACTAAGTGGTTTTCATCCTGAAACACACGGACAGATATGACTTTCTTAACATTCTCCCAGTAATTAGTCAATCTTTTACACTTTGTCTAAAGAATGCATACAAGATAAAAATGTAACTGTCGAGTAAAATTAGGGTTCTCACACTGTAGAAAAAATGCATACTGACAATTTCACTACAGAGTGCTGAGGAAAATGTTTGGACCTAAAAACGAAGTAGTATCACACTGTGGAGAAAATTAAAAGTGTACCATGAATTTTTAATAATTTTTCCCCTCTTACTCCTGTGAGGATAATAAATAACAAGTTTTGAAAACATAACAAGTAATTGTGGCATTTTTAGTCTATTAATGCCTCAAGGTTTTCATTTCATGAATGGCAAATTTGATGACTTGTAGATATCAATTACCACAAAAGGCACAATTTAAAGTAAAGACACTGATAGAAAATGCATTTTAGATGTGTCTTTCCACTTTTTACACACCTGATGCATCAAGGCTGAAACCCATGCAGCATTATTCACTGCTGTTATACCCCCATCAAACACAATGCTCAATTGTTACTTCACTTGAATAAACAGGCTGCAAACAGCTTTTCAGAACAAGACAGATGAATTTGTTTAAAACACTGGGAATTGATGAACACATAATGTGAAGTGAATTATTACAATGCAGGTTTGGGAAAAGTGTGTAATTTCTCAGGCCTGTGGGTACACATAGTGTGGAATTAAAAACACAGTAGGCATACTAAAACAAATGTTTTTGATTTCAATGCAGTACGGAACTAAACATTTTAAAAGAAGTAAAATATTCTTCAAGTTTCCCACAGTATATAGACACAAACTTCATGTTTCCTCTAGATATTCGAGTGTCACGTTTCAAATGCTGTGAATGACAATGCCACAGCTGTCCCATTCGAAGAGCCCAACACCTCCACACACACACACACACACACACACACACACACACACACAATGGCAAGGCAGGTAAGGTCACACTTCAAGAGTGTGTTAATTGTTTTGTCTGACAACAAGAAAGCCCATCACAGGAGTTTACCCCTCAACTTTCAATTGTGAATCAACAATTTGCATACGAACCAAAAGACAGGTGTAGCCTAACTAGAAATATGTGATTCAAATAAATAGGAAGAAAGCAGGCCAGCAGGATTCAAATTGGTACAGGATGATGTAAAATGGCTTGTGTACAATGAACTTTCCAATACCTGGTGACTGCGCAATGCTTGATTCTTGGCAGTGCTCATTGACGATGCCAAGGTTACGTCTTCTGTAACATTCATCAGGTTTGATGGTGGTAGGTGTACCGATGATGTGAGGAATGGCAGTGGTGTAGGCAGAAAATTTGTATGATTTAGTGATGTCATGAAACTAAGCACCACAAGCCGGTCTTGGTGCACAACCATGAAGTCCAGGTCTGTTTGCCAGATCGCATCTGCAAAAGGAGTATGATGAAAACTGTCAACTTATATGACAAAGACCAATTTTATGCGACCGGCAAAGAATAATGTAAAAAATACTGTACAGGAAACTGACACAAATATTATATACAGGAATGTATGAATTAAACACTTAAACAGATATAAGGAACACACTGATAAAAGTGTTCTGATGAGCAGTAAGTATAAGAACATAATGATCAATGTACAGATGCTAGAATTAAAGTGTTGTGATTACAGAGAATGTCCACCTGAATGCACAACCCACTAACAGAATATAAATTACATTCCAAGGAACACATTAGTCTTACCCAAATTAAGGAAGGAAAAACTTTTTTACATTCCTCCAGCATTAGTGCTTAGACAGCACATTAATAGCCAGACACACAAATCCAATTGCTACACTCATATTTGAATCCCATACAACCCATCTTAATATCCCTCCACCTATGCCCAGGTCTCCAAATCTTTCCAACTCTCTTGCTGCTGTTGTCCATGACGGTCACCTGACACAATATTTCCATATCTCAAATCGGTTTTCTATTGCTTTGTTTATCCCTATGCACCCATTCAAGTGTCTTCAAGTGTGACATTATTAACCTCTCCCAAATCTCAAAGCTTGGGGACACAAATTTCATTATTTTCACCAGCATACAATTCAGTTCATATTTGACAGACATGACTTCAAATTAACTCTGAAACAAAACACTGAGGCATGTAAATAATCAGTAAGCATATCAAATTTCACAAGCATAGCCCCAGTTGTTCACAACTTTCACCATCAAATGGAAAGCTGCACTTTGACTTAACATTACTGCCATAATATTACTTTACATTAAAGAAACATAAGACATGAATAATCTCTCCATCTATCAATCCATCCATACATACATATGTACATCTACATATCTGTCTACCCGCCTGCCTGCCTGCCCATCTACCCACCCAACCACCCACCCACCCACCTGTCTGTCCATCCATTCATCCAACTAACCAACCAACTCCATGGAGCAGAGTCCTTCTTAAGAAGCTCATCATTAATCATTTAATCAAGAAATTCCCCGCATTTTGTGGAACCTGGAAGTTCCTTTCTGTGTTTGCAAGATCCTTCCACTTATCCCTATGTGTATACTGAGCTACATGAATCCAGTCCACAGTCTTCAATTTTGTTTCTTTAGGCCCCTTTTAATATCATCCACACATCTATTCCTGGTTCTTCCAAACTGATTCTTTACTTGTTTATTTTTTAACCAGAATAGTGAAAGGACATCCCTTCTCTCCCATGCATGCACCATGCCCTGCCCATCTCATCTGCCCTGAGCTGATGTGGAAGATCTTTCAACACATGAAATTTCAGATTATTACACTAACTGCACTAATGACCCTCCCACCTCAAAAATGTGCCTTGCTGGTATTTTCGAGAGTAGAGAATTGTGAAGTAATCACTATGGTTAACATTTTCTTACTGAGTTTCCTAAAATCTACCCACTTGTTCAAAAGTTATTTGGACACACATACAGACACATACACACATTATATTAACATAATACCTACATTTATATACATGTAGACCTACACATACAGGTTGGAGAGGCTTCATGCAATTATGGGTGGCAACAAGAGATCCTGGGTATCTTTATGCGTATTGGGATGAAACGCATGATTGTTGGAGGTACAATTTTGGAAATGTAGACACATCCAAAGTAACAAAGCATTCATTCACATTTATTTCATTACCTCAAAAACTGTGCAACTTGTGGATAAATGAAGCACAAAATATGTGCTTCATTTTTTCCTACAACTTTTGGCCCAGTATTGTTCACATCTAAATAATGTGTGAGTTAGGTATGAGACACCTGCAAAAACTTACGTAGGTCTCACTTCTGTGTCTGTTGCTTTAAGTTCAATTATAATTAAAATTGGAATGTATCCACAAATGTCAGTGAAGTCCCCAATCTCAAAACAATGAAAATCCACTCATCATTTCTCAGGTTGTTTCATGTGTAAGGATAGACAAGGCAATTTAACCCTTATCCTGCTAACGTGGAGAATATGGTGAGCTCCTAATAATGTTCGCAAATGGCAGATGGGATTTAATTCGGTGTTGAAAGGGTTAAATACGCATTCCTGAAATGTGTGAAGCACCAGTATAGAAACCAGATTATCAGATAATCAAATAGTCCTATAGGCAGTGTAGCATAAAATGAAAGAATACAACCAATAATATTAAGCAAATACAAAAAGAAATTAGACAGTTACAAGAAGATACTGTATTATAAGCCTCAAAAAAAAAAAGAGAGAGAGAGAGAGAGAGAAATCTTCCAAAGAGATATGAGGGTGAATTCATACAACAATGGATTCAGGACAGGCCAATAGGCTCATGTCTTGCAGATGATTTCAATGATGGTGTGGCTATAACCTTCTTCTAATCTGATGATCAGAACGTCAGAATTATTTGTTACATTGTTTCCCACCTCAACTGAACTCAAAAATATAATCCAGGTCAGAGGCATTATCATGAAATTACACATGTTTCACTCCCAACAGATTCTCCTCTCAGCAACAATTTCTAGGGTTCAGGCTGGATTCTGAAATGCATTAAAAATGCATCAGGAAGTGGGTGCAACATACTGAAAACCTAGTTTAAACTGAACCAACTTGTGATAACAAGGTAATTTAGTAAAACACCATACATCTTGATAAACTAGTAGTCAGTCAGCTAGCCATGCCATTTTCAGGCTTTATGTAATTTACAAGATCCATTACTGAAACCACAAGAACCCAATATTAACCCTATCAACTTAAGCCAGATGAATCCAATTCACACAATCGCACCACATTTCATTAACATTCACTTTAATTTCTTCCATTCGACTCATAAGACCTCAAAACCACGCCTTCCCTTCAGGTTACCAAACCAAAACTGCATATGCATTTCTTGTATGTTACATGCAACTTGCTCCAATACGACCATGACATTCAGATGATACAACTTCCCGAGCTGTAACACACATACTATGTCATGCTGTAATTCAGAACTGGTAGGGACAACTGCTTTCCTTCTTTTGAAATACTGTATTGTCATATTCCTTCTCCTCCACTCACAGAATTTCAAATTATATACAATTGACTGGCTCCCCAGCAGAGTAAGTCATATGATCCATATGAAGTCTACTTCACTTTCATCAGCATAGACTGTAATCAGGCTTCAGACCATCCAACACAATCAACACCCAGTCAACCAGCCAACTTAAGTGGACCCTGAAAATTTTAAGTCTTGAGGCCACTTGTAAGAATCTTTTCTTTCCCATATAACATACCCACAGAGACAGCGAAATAACATCTAACTTTTTTCAGCACAGCATAGCAATTGATGTGTCCCACTGTAGACGGATATCGCATTCAGATCCCAGGAAAGCCAACCATTTTGACAAAATCGGAGGCACATTGTCAATGCATCAGTAGAGTCTGAACTTGGGAAGGACTATCTTCAGGTAATTGTAACTCATCTCTAGACATTACAGTCTAACCCATTTCCATCCTTAACTCCATGGAGTTTTATTTCTATTCTTGGGCTGGGATGACAGACTGTGTGTTTTGGATCTTTGGTCTCTAATGGACCTGCTACTGTTCATCCCTCAAGTACATGAATTGACATGGAGGAGTTCAGGTGGAATGATAACTGACAGGGGAAAATGTAAATACTCTCAGGGAAACCTGTCCCAGTGCCACTTTCCCCACCACACATCCCTCAACCACTGTTCTGGGAGAGTACCCTGGCCTCCTCAAACTGCCAGACAATGGTACAGCATAGTTAGCCAGGCATTGCTACACTTAATAATGTAAAACCACGTCAAATACCTTTGTGCAAAAGGCCGGTCTCGATTAAGCGCGCCTCCACCAGCAACTTTGGAAGCAGTAGGCAGAATGACGTCACCAAATGCAAAAACGGCGCTGTAGGGCCCCCATGTTGCCACAGCGATCGCAGCACACCCGCGCGGCCAAGCACAACACTACTGGCAGGATCTGCCGCACAAGTGCTAAGGTGTCGCCCCAGTTTGAACCCATCGTTGGCTAGATTGCCGATCTTGAACAAAGCTGCTGCGAGGAAAAATGGTATAAGAAGTATGGCGACGCCGTTTAGTGCAAGGTACGCATGTAGCTCCAGGTGTGGGGGCAGGGTTGACCCAGGCCATGTCAGGGCTGCATAGCCCAAGAAGCGCTGAGCACTCTGCTCCGCAATGTAGGCCTGCAAGCCGGCAGTGCAGAGTCCATACCATACCGACCACAGGCTGTTAAAGTGCGCACGAAAACACGAAGCTCTCATATGAGGCTGTGGTTGTTTCACGGGCTTGGTGGCCTGTATCTGTGGCTGTTGCTTTTCATTGTTTTCGAACGTCATGAGGCTCTGCGATGTGGACATGTCCAGCTAGAACAAAAAGAAATGTCTGACATATACCTCACAGCGTTCTGGTGTATTACTGATTACACAGAAATACAACGTCTTCACTCACCTCAGGCGCGACTACGGCATGGCGCGGGTCCGTCTGAAACACACAAAGAAGTGTCAGTAATCAGTTCGGTCACTAGCAGCTGATTAGTTTCAGTGCTACCACTTCAATGTCCAATGCTGTGTTCTTTAAGTACTGTGTACACTTATTTTAAATTTAACAGACCTAACTTCCAAGTTTCGCATCTTCGCCATGTTTGTATTTTTTTACTTGCAAACAGTACTTCCTTATCTACTTTGTAGGTATGTGTATTGGCTATTGTACCAAATTTAATTTGCGTAGATCAAATCGTTCATTACTTATCGCCATAAAACTTAAAGAGAAAGAAAATGTCCGTCCGGCTGCCACCTTATATTATACAAAAATACTTCCTCAACACTTTTGGCATATTTTTGCATGATCTGTTACTGGAAATCATTTTGGGTACCCTAAAGCAATTTCAGCTTTCACCTCTCCTGCCTCACAACTTTGCGCGTCCGCTGCATTTTTGTTGCTGCAGGAAATTATTAAATGCATAAGGTGGGTGTACTTCAGCGGTATAATATTCATATCAAATTTGGTGAAAGTAAGGCAAAGAATTAAGAGCTGAAATTGGATACACAAAAAATGAGCAAAGGCTAACACAGAAAACATGATGGTACAATAAGGCCACCTGTTGTATTCTGTAAGAAGTAAATTACCAGAAATAAGTGAAAATTGGATAATAACGTCACCATCACAAAGAACAATCTGTCACTATTTAAGAACTAACGACCACTGCATCGTCTCTCAGTTTGTTGATGTAGTTCTGGAAGCAAAGATCGGTGTTTACAGAATACAACAGTTTTTGTGAAATGAAGCAATTGTCTATCGAACATTTTATATTTTCACTGCAATTGTCGTAGACAGGACGTTCACCAATGTAGTGCGCGCCTAACACCTAGTTCTGGGATATCCACTCTACTAAAAACTGGAGACAAATCCTCTTGTCACCAGATGTCTGGGTGCTACATTTTACGTAATTTTTATATTTCACTTGTGTTATAATTTAATACGATTGTAATAATACTGTATATTCATTGAATGATACTACTATGTATAAATATTTACCATTTATATCTGACAACATGTAGAGAAAGCTATACGTATCTTCAACACTTGTAGCTTCCTGAAGATGGCTACAGTTTGGAGGAACATTAGAGCCAATTGTGCAATTAGTTGGAATAAACTTGTGTGTATGAAACAGTTTCCACTGTAGTAGTACCAAATGGCCGGTCCCAATGGCCGCGTGGTCTAAGACGGTGGTCTGCGGCCGCTCGCTTGCTTGGATTGCGGGTTCGAAACCCGACGTGGGCATGGATGTCTGTATTTTGAGTGTGTGTGTTCTCAGTTAGAGGTCTCTGCGTCAGGCCGGTCACTCGTCCTGAGGAGTCTTACCGAGTGTAATGTGTCTGATTGCGATCGTGAAACCTCGATAATGAGGAGGCCCTGGCCCACTAGGGCTGTTTGCACTATGGAAAGAAATTAGCACCGTATAACGCTGTCTTCCATATCCGAGTACGTCAAGGGCAAGGTCCGATCATCCTGGGTCAAGTTCCGCAGAACTTGTTCCCATTTACATATAATAAACAATTATTTAGATATGTATACGAGAGAAAAGAACTTCGTACAAACACTGTGTCCGCTCCCACTGTTATATAAAAGAATATTACAATTGGAACTTCAAGTAGACACTCTTACCGATGCAGATTAAGACTATTTACAGTTAAGAGTTAGGTCAAAAGAACAGTTGTGAAAAGAAGTTAAAATCCTGACACTCCCCTCAGTCCTTTGTATAGTAAACAAAAAAATAATAATATGGTTTGCAACATAGTGGCATTGTGCGGATTATCCTATGTTGTGTAAGTTACCACATATAAGCTAAAACGTTGGCTCCGTTTACACGCTTGAAATCTTTAACAAAAAATATTTTTTGCAAGTCTGTAGATATGTCTGTGATCCATGTTCACCCAAAATTCTACTAGATACTGTTATTCAACGAAAGTGAATTTCAAGATTCCGCTTTGTTACTTTCAACAAAAACACACATTGTATGCACATGGGACCCATTACCGCCAAAAATGTCGATATGATAATAGAGTAACTTAGCGTCTAGAAGGTTGTAGAACCATGAAAACGGTGTTCGTGATTGGCAAGGAGTTAAAAAGGGGGAATGAGATGGAGAAGCCTCAAATGGAATTGCATTAATATCAAGTCTTGAGAAAATCCAGTAATTCTGTCCAAGTAAGCGTAGCATCACACGAACATATGGGCAGTATAAGCTTACCTTCCCTTATGCAGTAAATTCAGCTACTATAAACATGCAGTATGTCATAAACGACAGATTGACATAGTGATCATTTGTAGGCATACTCTTACTCACAGCAGCATTTACTGAATATGAGCGATACCTCGCTTGACCATGATAACATAAATCATTGTTAGCTTCAGGCTGCTGTTAAAAGTTACAGCAGGTTCTAGATAGTTGTCTGAATGACGTGACGTGTCAATCCGAGCGAATGCGAAAGAGATTCCAATTTCGCGCAAGGAGTATTGTTCAGGTCATTTAGGGCAACATAAGGGCACAATCTTATGGATGAAGCACACACCGAAAGTTGTATCTTTTGCTAATAAGAAAAGTATCCATACAAAAAGAAAATAAGTTTCCTCTTAATTTTCTTAACTTAAAATATACGCGACTGCATGATCTGTATTAATTAGAAACTGAAATTGAATCCAATACGACAAGGACCATTGTCTTCACAGGCAGCCTTAGCCATCGATATCAAAGACTTGGTTACCTGAACCCAATCGAGCTGCTGGTCTACTGTCCGAAACTGATAGTGACTATCTATTTGTAGGACTTGTCACTCCGTAGGCCTATCAGAGACGCTCCTGAAGGATGTACCAGCAAGTGTATGCCATTGGAGTCTGCACATACCCTGCATTTCTTAAATAAGTACCCAAACTGATACAAGAGGAGCAACAATCAACCTAATCAGACAAAAGCTAAGCCTTATTTTACAGTAATTCCCGACAGAAAGGGATGGGGGAGACAGACACGGACGGACAGAAACGAAATCTCACGGGAAATGTAATGAGTGGAAATGATATTTTACGTGAGTCCATAAGTAAAATCAGCCCCGTTACAGGCCTGGAGTGGCCCAGAGGGTTCCAGGAAGTTAAGGTTCCCAGATTTCGTGACAAAGGCACAGGATGGTGGTAGGTTGTCAGCCTTACGCACCGAATGCCTTTACCCCCAGGAAATACTCCTGCTACTCATTTCTGTTAGAGGCTGAGTCGACCCCAGGGCCATAGTGCGAACGGAAGGACTTTATGTCAATGAAAAATCCACTGACACCAGCTGGGATCGAACCAACGATCTTCCGATTTGTAGCACAGCACCTTAACAACTGTGCTACCGCGGTCCCCGAGTCCATAAGTATTGCAGCCAAATATATATCAAATAATAGCAAGAATAATTTATTAAGTTGAGCATATATATACAGGGTGTTTCACGACTTTAGGGCATAACTGCAGGAGGTGATTTCCTAGGCCTTTGTGATAAAAAAAGTTCATATAAACATGTGTCCGATTTTGGACGGTTACGGAGTTATGAC
>Ga0123354_10002323_pt1 | contig 24916 bp, 15 predicted proteins | sample TergutLab28metaG_2_FD_97872 | JGI IMG/M metagenome (GOLD analysis project Ga0123354, IMG submission 97872) | Labiotermes labralis P4 segment gut microbial communities from Petit-Saut dam, French Guiana - Lab288 P4 | ecosystem: Host-associated > Arthropoda: Insects > Digestive system > Gut ...
AGGTTTATGTTCCTCCTCTTCCCGCAAGTATCCCGGAACTGAAGGTACGAATCAGAACCGCCATTGAAACCACCACCGCTGACATGCTACAAACAGTTTGTAACGAACTCGATTATCGTGTTGATATTTGAAGAATCACAAAGGGTGCACAAATAGAGCACCTGTAAGGTATGTAACAAAAACTTGGAGTGTTGTTCTATTAAATAAAAAAACACATATACTCCTATCTGAAGTGTATTGTGTATGACAAGTTGTTAGAACCCCGACAATGATTTTGAATAACCCTGTAGTATAGACACACTATTTATTACTTATACATATGCAAGTAACACTACCACCTACCGGTACTTACAAGAAGCGACAGGAAAATATGCGTAAATCAGTAGTAATAATCACTCTTCTTATCTGTGATAGCAATAGGCTGCATGACAAGTGCGTTATTTTATTTTATACTTTCTCGCCTTTCTTCCTAGAATGAACTTCAAATAAATTTTGAATCAGCGCTTATGTTATGATGAACAGCACATAAAGGAGACAACTAGATACTGCGAATATACAAGTAAAAATCTATGATCGTAAGAAGTAGCTTACTGGCAAGGAGAAGAGCAAGGCGAGAATTCAGCCAGTTTTGTTTAATTAGGATTCTGATATTTGATAAGGAAATATACAAGACGTGTTCGAATTTCTAATTACTTTAAACAGAGAACCAGTAGTATCGTCAATCTGCGACGGTTTGAGCCACGCAACTGGCAACATTTGACGCCACCTTGGTTGGTAGCATGCTAGATTTAGATGTCGTGTAAAAGTTCTTTTGTGCACTACATTAAATCTTCACGTATGGCTGTGTATGCTTGTTGAACATCTTGTGTCACAATTGGACGTTTGTGACGTTTAATTACATGAAATTTGTTTATGCAATCGTCTCTTTTAAAAAAAATAATGCGTGCAGATTTATTTGAACCACCTGTTAAACGAAAGGTTGCGAATATTCCACTAATTACTGTTATACTACAACAACAACAACAACTACTACTAATACTACCACTACTACTACTATTACTACTACTACTGCGTTGATCTCTTGGGTGCTTCGTTCCTCCAAAAGTTCCTCTTTCGCCTGGTATTCTCACATACAGTAGTTCTCCTAACTATCAAGTCTTGGGATTGTGCCTTTCTCGTAATTTGTAAAAAGGTCCATGATGGAGTTTATAGGACCCTACTCATGCCCGTTATTCAAAAAAATCCATGGCATTTGCTGATTTGGTGTTATTAGTTCTAATATATCTGATGTGTTCGCTGAACCGGGTTCTTTAGACATCTGCCCGTCTGTAGGTCTGCAGCCAGTACACACGTGGGAATTGTGACAGAAACAAGCTCTGTGTTGAAGGAGGCCGCGAAATAAATCGGTGAGCGCATGACAGGATAAACTCCTTCTAAGAGCTGTGTTTTTTTAGGTTTTAGTATTGTCTTCCCTGAAGATGGTGGTGGCCGCCACCGAAACATGTCGGAATATAGCTTGACTGTACCACCACGTGCATAGTGTCGTACCAACTTGTAGACAATAATTTGACAGACATGCACGGTACAAAAAGCATTGTTAAATGCATGGTAATGAAACTTCGAATACCATAAAGAGCGGTGGATTTCTTGTCTTGATGAGTGATAATCAGTTTTAAAAAAATAACCCATCTCCAAGAAATTACTTAGCTGATAAGATTATGCACACACTCCCCATCTGGCAGAAGGAATCGTGGTAGATCTTTGAAGAGACTTCTGGATACGTGAGACCGGAACGGGTCAACAAGTGGCCCAACTCCATGACAGATATATGATGATGATGAAATGATTATGTTTATGTGATCAAATAAAGGTACTGTACTTTCTAAATAAACTTCTGCTTTAGTTCTCTGTAACTCCGAAAACTGCTTAGGTCCAACTGAAGATTATCTGCTGCTCTGTCACAGCAAAAGAGAAGAGAGAATTCAACGTTCTGTGGTCCCCTCCTGATTTCCTGAAACCCCGAGAACTTCAGAGGATATCATTGAATGTATGTATCGCACTAGACCATGGGTTAAGCGAAAGTTATTGCCCAAGTACAGACACTCCTGGACTTACGCGGTTTCAAGTTACACAATTTCAGACACACGCCCTTTAAATACACTAAAAAATTAAAATTACAACACTTCTGAAAAGGCGCCGAATTTTTCCTTGCGGGAATGCAAGCGCAGTGAGACTTAAGTGGCGGTCGAATACTGCTGGGCAATAACACAGGCGACATGACCGTCAGACTGCTACCGATCAGATTCCAGGGTGTTGGGGTGTGCGTTTAAACGGTACTCCCTTGTAGGTATATATATATAGTTGACCATATGTTTACCAAATTGCGACAGGCGCAAAATTCAACTTCGCTTGACCATCCGAAACATCAATATTGCCTCAGTCAGTATGCTCAAATTATAGACAAAACTTCCCAAATATGTGCAAGGGACAGAGAAAGGGCTCATATTTGACTCTCTCCACATTCTAGTAACAGTGTCCTGTACGGTTTCAAACACGCTTCCAGTATAATTTGCCCTAGAAATCGCACAAATTGTACAGTGTCTAACTCAATGCTGGATCCACTCAGAGCATGTACTCGTATATCTGCAGTCTGTATCACACAATATACCTCACTGCACGTTAAAGCGTGTTTTGGAAATGGCTTCCTAGAACTCTCAGACACGCTTGACATCTTGTACACACATGTTTTAAAAAAAACCGTCTCAAGTTCCGGTCTAGAAATTTCCAATACTGCGCGCCTGACAATTTCCTTAAGGTCGTCTTGTGTGTAAAATGTTTTGTAAACAGCTTGTACCCTCCCTCACCCACATGTAAGAGAGAAATAAACTACGTTCTTCTGGGTTATTACGCAGCGAGAAGTGGTAATTTCTTACCGACGTTTCGGAAAACCAACCTGTCCCATCTTCAAGGGTCAAGAATCCATAAAGAAAGCCGGCTACCAACCAACCAAAGAGCTAACTAAGGGCTTTGCAATTCCTGCTTTTTACCGCATCGCTGGGCTCAGTGACAGACACCTAACGAGTTCCCGTCGCGGTTGAAGACCTCGACGTGGACAAATTGAGGACCACTCCTCAGGAGGCAATAGGCCTTTATGAGGGGGCATAACTTTGGCTAGAACGCTTTCTGGGATTCTAACCCAGGTTAGTCATGTCTAAAGCTACGACTCGCGCGAAATTCAGACATTCAGGTGAAATCATCTTGCCAGACAACGGTGCGGCCCGTGCCCCGTCTTTGCGTCTTATACCCTGGCATTCGTCTCACAACGCACGCAAAACTCACGGAAAAAACTTCGGTCAGGGTAGGCTAAAAGTGCCAATTGGGCACGATTTAGCGTGTCGACATGGTCACCTTGTGGCAGGAAGCTATGACAAGTTTCTGGATTCCGGTCTCGTCTCCCCTGGGAAGTGTTAGGAGTCCGGGGCCAACACTCGGTCAGCGTAGATACCGGCCGAGCTGCCTAAGGAACAGGTTCACCACATCAGCTAACTTTGAGTCAAATCTCTCGGTTAGAGACCTGATGTGGTCGGAGTAGAATGGAACTCCAAAATACTCGTGAATTTGTCCGTTACCAGTGTACCAAGGTGCATAGTTAGCAATGCGAAAACACTTGGGTTGAAGCACCTGCAGTTTCCTGACACGGGTCTGTCACATGTTCACCTCTTTCGCTACTAATGATAAGAACAAAAATAAAGTAAGACTATATCTCTGGTATTGGTTTCCATAGCGTAGTAACGAACTTGTATGTCGGTAACCGACTGTATTATATTCTTTAAGCCTTGTAACACGTTCCTGCAACGGTTGTTACGGTCCACTAGCCAGCGTTCGGTCCAAAATTGTATTCTTTTTTTCACCAGTAATATCCCTCTCCGTTAATGTCAGAAACTGTCAGGTTTTCACAGCAGATGTTACTCAACTAATGTTCCTCTCTGTTGTTACACCGCTCTGTATATTGGGTCTGTTCTAACGTTTCAGACTGAATTTGGTTCAGACGACTACTTGATGGATACCTAATTAAGGCCAACAAAACGAAGGTCGAAGATAATTTCTCACGACCGCAATGTTGTTACTTCACAACTCCACAAAAATATTATCTCAAAAAAAAGTTTGTCCATTTTTTTAAGGCATTTATATATATAATTTAGGGCCCTGAAGTAAATATAGCATATGTTGTTGCCGCCACTCAAGTTTGCGCTTCCTCCATATTGTTCTTTCTGACTGCAGTACATTTAACATATCAGCAGTTGAGGTGGCATCCAGAGGTACCCACTCGTAACAAGTTATGCGAAAACCTGTTAAATGGTTCGAAAGATGAAAGGGACAAACACATAAACAGGAAGAACAAAGTGATGTAACAAGTCTAATTTTCCTTTCCCTTTTAAGGAAGAAAAGTAGATTAATAATGCTCCATACGCCATAAAAGAAGGAAAAATATGAGAGTCGCAGAACCCGTCCTTCATTATAAACCAAATGGATTCAGTCCAAGACGCAGAATTAAGACTAAAACAGGCTGTAAGGAAGAGAACAGAACAACATCAACGATAGAACGGAATTCTGAATAAAGAGCCTTCACTTCTCGTGATACTTGGTCATGATATGTCGTGAACGTCCAACCTGTTTGTGCAATATATCGGCATTTTAATACTCTTAACCGACATTATACAAGCATAAACACAAGCCGAATGGAAACCATGGCTCTGCAACGTAGCTAATCAAACCCTTTCAAGGCTGACAAATTTGGAATTTTAACATTCAATACTTGTTCCCCGATATGCGAAATAGCATTTTGTGTGATGCTGAGCAGGCTTCGCCCGCTCACCTTTCTGATAAAAGTAGTATTAATAGGCCTATTTAATAATTCGATACTTATACTGAGTTGTCAAACCTGCCTTGAGTTGGACCACTTACCGATTAACCCAGTGTTGTCACGTTGGTAACCTCTTCACCATTACTACATACGAATATGATTATGGAGCACCGAAGTTCATGTAGATACCATACAAAAATTCCGTTCTTACCTCGCAAAGAGCACATTTCATGTCCATTACAAAGATCAACCTCATAACAGTGCCGCTTACGGAAAAAAAAACCTCTGCTTACCGATATAATCATGGAAGAACGGCCTCCAATGTGGAGGGTAGCTACGAATATATTGAATAAGCAGTCGCGGACAGCCGACAAGGGGTGGTCCTCCAGCTCCGCGGTTGGGCGAGGATCTGAAAACTTCTCACCATAACAACTGGCATACTCACGAAACATAAACCCGTGCCTCGGAACTGGACTGATACTTTGGTACGACCTAAGCAATGGAAAGGTGGCACGAGATGTGGTGGTTGGAATGTTAGGAGTCCGTATAGGTCAGGCTCTCTTACAGCAGTAGCCAGGGAATTAGCAAGATGTAAATTAGATTCAGCGGGTGTACAGGAGGTTCGGTGGGACAAAAGGGGCACGGTAAGAGCAGTGGATTTTTTTCTATTGAAAAATAAACAATAATCAATTGGGAACAGGACTTTTGGTACACAACAGAATGTTATCCGAGTTAAGCGAGTTGAGTTTATTAGTGATGAGATGCCATATATAGTTCTGAGAGGTCGCTGGTGTAATATCATTGTTTTGAACGTGCGTGAACCAAGTGAGGAGGAAAGTGACGATTCAAAGGACAATTTTTTATGATGATTAAAACAGGTTTTCAAGCATTTTCCCAAGTACCACATGAATATGCTGTTAGGAGACTTCAACGCCAAAGTCGGGATCGAGAATATTTTCAAACCGACAAATGGGAAGGACAGTCGACATCAGGATAGTAATTATAATGGTGTTAGAACACTAAGTAAACTTTGTCACATCAAAAAATCTAGCTGTTTTATGTTACCGCACTGAAACATTTATAAATACAACGGGACCTTTCCTGATGGTAAGATTGACAGCCAGATTAATCACATATTGATTGATTGATTGATTAGTTGATTGACTGATTAGCTGGCAGGCAAACAGGCAGATAGATAGATGGAAGGATGGATGGATGGAAACAGTATCAGATTAGGATCTCAAACAGATTTGCAGGTTTGGAGAACTTAAACGATAGTCAGGACATAAATATGCCTTGGCAGAATATTAAAGAGAATATCACAACCTCAGCTAAAGACAGTCTAGGCCTGTATGAATGGAAGCAGCATAAACCATGGTTTGATGAAGAATGTTTACGTTTTTAGATTAAAGGAAGCAGGCTAAAATGCAGTGGTTACAGCATCTAAACCAGAGCAGTGTAGATAATCAAAACAATATAAGACGCGAGGCTAGTAGAAATTTCAGGAACAAAAAGACGGAATATCTGAAAGCACAATTTATGAACTTCAAACTAACAGAAAGATAAAAAATATCAGACTTAAATAGGGGCAACAATGACTTTAAAATGGGTGACTAGACTGGGACTAATATAATAAAGAATGAAAAAAGTGATATGGTTACAGACTCCCACAGTATTTTGGATAGGTAGAGGAACCATTTCTCTCAGCTATTAAATGCACATGGGGATAATGATATTAGGCATATAGAAATACATACAGCAGAACCATTAGTGCCTGAGCCTAGTGTTTTTTAGGTTCAGGTGGCTGTTGAAAAGCTAAAAGGGCACAAATCACCAGGTATTGATCAAATCCCAGAAGAACTGACTCAAGCAGGGGGTAGGAAAATTCACTCTGAGATCCATAAATTTATTAATTCTATTTGGAATAAGGAGGAATTGCCTGAGTTGCGCAAGGAGTCCGTCATTGTACCTATTTATAAGAAGTGTAATAAAAAAGAATGTAGTAATTATCAGGCAAATCACTTCTGTCAACCACGTACAAAATTCTATCAAACATCCTACTGTCAAGGTTAACTCCATATGCAGAGGAAATTATTGGGGATGACTGGCGTGGATTTCGATGCAACAGGTCAACTACTGATCATAAATTCTGCATTAGTTAAATACTTCAGAAAAAAATGGGAATATAAATTAATCAGTACATCAGCTATTTGTAGACTTCAACAAAGTTTATGATTCAGTTAGGGGTGAGGTCTTTTATAATATTCTCATTGCGTTTTGTATCCCCCATGAAATCTGTAAGGTTAATATAAATGTGTCTGAATGAAACCTATAGCATAGTCCGGGTAGGCAAGCATTTGTCTGACATGTTTCCTATTAGGAATGGTTTCAAACAAGGAGATGATTTATCGCCATTGCTTTTCAACTTTGCTTTAGAGTACGCCATTAGGAGGGTCCAGGTAAACCAGGATGGCCTGAAATTAAATGGTACATATCAGCTTTTGGTTTATGCTGATGATGTTAATATATTGGACAGAAGCATACATACTATAAAGAAAAACACAGAAGCTTTAGTAGTCGCTCGTAAGGAGATTGGGCTAGAAGTAAATGCTGATAAAAGTGTATTGCCATGTCTTGAGATTAGAAGGCAGGACGAAGTCAGAATATAAAGACTGATAATAATTCCTTTGAAAGGGTGGTAGAGGTCAGATATTCGGGAACAACTTTTAACAAATCAAAATTCTATTCAGGAAGAAATTAAGAGCAGGATGATGTCAGGGAATGTTTACTATCATTCGGTGCAGAATCTTTTGTCCTCCACTTTGCTATCCAAAAATATAAAGATTAAGATATACAGAACTATAATTTTGCCTATTGTTTTGTATGGGTGTGAAACTTGGTCGCTCACCTTGAGGGAGCAAGATAGTCTCAGGGTGTTTGAGAATAGGGTGCTGAGGAGAATATTTGGGCCTGAAAGAGACAAGATAACAAGGGAGTGAGAAAACTACATAATGAGCTTATTGATCTGTAATCCTCCCCAGATATTGTTCGGGTGATAAAATCGACAATATGATGGGTGGGGCATGTAGCATATACGGGAAGGACAAGAGGTGTATACAGGGTTTTGGTGGGGAAACCTGAGGGAAAGAGACCGCTTTGAAGACCCAGGCTTAGATGAGATTTTAATATTAAGATGGATCTTCAGGAAATGGGAAAAAGGGGCATGGACTGGATTGATCTGGCGCAGGTTAGGAACTGGTGGCGGGCTCTTTGAAAAGCGGTAATAAAAAACATTCGGGTTCTATAAAATGCGCGGAATTGCTTGACTAGGTGAGAACCGGTTAGCTTCTCAAGAAGGACTCTGCTCCATGGAGTAGGAAAGTAAGTACTGTAAGAATCATAAGAAACACAAATACCCTGTGGGGGCAAAATTAACCAAAGCAGGAGGCTCTTAGTAACCATCAAGCTGAAGAATAAATAAGAATGGTAAATAAGAATAGTTTACTGACCCACGTGACGTACTTCGAAAAGGCGGGCATCGTTTTCTTTCGGCTTTTAGGAAGTCACGGATAGTCTCTTCTAAGTATCACTGTTACCGACCTCCTGAACGCAGGGCAGTACTGGTTTCTTTCTTAATTCATTTAACAACCTTGCTTCAGTAGCAATCGTTACTTAACATCAAATGGCAGGGTAACAGAGAATTCTCAAAAATTTACGTGGACGGACTAGGAAAATTAAGAAAAGCCTGTCAAGATTTCCGGCTAATCACGTCACGATATCTACAGTGTCTTGACTCGCAATATGTTTAATGTTAACATTAAAACTTATCCTCCTACTTTTAGTACAGGACATCCCGATGTATTTTAATTACGATAATAAAATATATATGTACTTCCGTAATAACACAACAAAGTTTTTGTTGCATTAATGGCTACCAGTTTCGGTCGTCACGACCATCATCAGGTCAATGCTATACAAAACTCAAAAAGACAGGTTACATGTACTGCATAAAAATGTCAGGTTGTACGGGATCCCATTTCAGTCATCGTCAACAGTGGCGTACCCAGGAATTTTGTTCCGGAGGGGGGGGTTCAACAAATTCAGTTGAGGACAGAAGAAAGAGAGAACAGGGATCTGGGGGCGGTAGCTCCCTCGTCAGGGGTTCTGGAGGCAGCTGTAATTTGGTACAAGAAATTTAATTTCACATAGTAAAATTTTCTTAATTTTTGGTACTTTATATAAGAATATTTATGATGACAACCAATTTATTTGTTATTGCTAATGTAAAGCAATTGCGAACCTAGGTAGTTTTAGAATTTTACTGCCTTTTTTCCGAAACATCTTGGGGTCTTGGCGTCCTAAATTCAGCAATTTTTAACAGTTTTCACAATCGGGTTGAGTTTGGCACGATTTTGGAGGCCCTTAGGAATTTCGGGGTGGGTTTGAACCCCCAAAACCAACCCCCTCGGTACACCACTGATCGTCCGTACTGGTTAACAGCCTTAAGGTGTTGTTACCTGTGATATAATATATCAAGAATCCTATTGTAGTATTATGACGGTTCGGCTTATTACGCGCGTGCAGCTAGTGAGGCAGTTTGTGACTGATTTTGGCAGTATGTGACTAAGTCACAAACTACCACACTAGCTGCACGCACGTAATAAGCTGAGCTGTCATAATACTACGGAAAATTTGTGGTTGCTGTTTTAATAAAACTCTACACTTTTTACTGACGATAACACATCTCGGTCGTCACAATACAACGCGGAATATTCTACTAACACCACCCAGCTCTTAGCTTGCACGACAAATAATATAAGAACAACAATCCAGATCCGTGCACAGCAGCTAATTATACAAGTTGTGACTTCAGACAATTTTTTATTCAGTTTTAATCTGTTTTAACACAGCATATCAATGTGACAATTTTATACTTCTAAATTTAATTACAGCTCTCTACAAAAAGATCCTTGATATATCATATCACAGGTAACAAAAAAAAACACTTAAGGCTGTTAACCAGTATTGACGACGATTGAAAAGGGATCCCATACAACTTTACATTTTTATGCACTATATGTAACCTGTGTTTTTAAACTGTGTGTAGTATTGGCCTGATGATGGCCGTGATGACCGCATTTGGTAGCCATTAATGCAATAAAAACATTGTTGTGTTGGACTAAGTACATATATATTATTATCCTACATTTTCGGTACTGCTGTCGCCCTTGCAGTGTGCCATGTATTCGACCCTCCACAAGATTCTCATATGGACGAGTATGCCTGGAAGTGACTCCGTGTAATGTGGTAGATAAATAGTAATAATAATAATAATAATAATAATATGGAGGAACTAGCTGCCTCCACCTTCTGACAGGTGTCATACGAATATACTATCTACACATTCTGATACTGAAATTACGTTTCCATGCGATGGGTTCAGGAAAGAGCAGTCACCGTATGTCGCTATCGGGGCTCGAACCGAAACCACTTTGCTAGATTTGGTAGTCACACCACAAGCCTACTTTGTAAACATGCATATGTAACCCCAAATTACAGAAAATGTATTTCCGAACTAATCACTCTCTTAATTACACTTACAAAACCATGTATGTAAAAGAAATCCAGAAGCCTAAAAAAATCCGTTGCGCAACGAAACTGCTGAAGATCGCTAGAGTGCGATACGTTGTGACATGTGAAACTGTTGCTCATGTATAAAACACCAACCTCACCACATTTACCGCGAACGTACTATCTGGTTTAGCGGTCCACTGCAAAGCACTCGGAGTCGCTTTGAGCGCCCTTGCAATAAAATGCAAATACTTCCTACCGGCTCCGCCAGATTGCCTTTCACTTCGTATCAATGCAAATACTTCCTACCGGCTCCGCCAGATTGCATTTCACTTCGTATCATCACGACATCTGTACGAAATACGTTGAACTAAAACTGCGATCTTCTAGGCTATTGCGCAGAAAGTAGCGAAACTGTTGTACCGACCTTTTGAGAATGAATGTCCCCTAGTAGAAGTTAAAGTGTCCCGAGACGTCGGTAAGAAATTACTATTACTCGCTGCGTAATAACCCACAAGAGCGCAGTTCTCAGCTACTTCGCGAAGAGTAAAATTACGTTGTACTTGTACTATGTTACTCCTTCCATCTCCGTTCCCATTGACCAACTTTGCAGGAATCGTGTACCAACCACCTACTATTACCCGGGCAGAACGCTCTGCCTTCATGGTAGGTAAAGAGCTAGTGAAATTATTTTTTACTCGAAACAAGCAGTTCAATAAAACAATGATATGCAGTGGGTTCTGTGAAACTACATACACTATTTCCTGGGGGTGTTGAAAGACACAAGTGCATGTGGAATGGACAATATAAACCATCTATATATCGAATTTTGATCTTTTGCTGACCGTGCATCTCAGTATGTTTATCTTAGTAATTAACCAACTTGATGCACAAAATTTTTGTTTTACAATAACTTTATTTCATGCCTCTAAATGTCTCAAGCACCATGTGCTCATCAGGAGGTCAAAATTGCATTATAAAGCCTCTGGTATCATCACACCTATAGGTGCCCATCCTGTGCACAGGTTGAGAGAGAACCAGTCCTCTCTGTGCATAATAATAATAATAATAATAATCAAACCCCATCCAGTGGTAACATTTTATTGAATGTGCATATCTGTGGTCGGCCCTTAAATTGTCTTCACCCCCTCCCCCAAAAAATGTATGCATAATTCATTTGCCCATCGCATTACGATACAATGCAGAATGTACAACAAAATATTGTATCAGATAAGGTGAGGTGCAGTAAATACATACAGAATATACACATTCACATTTCCGCAAGAACTGAGATGCCAAACATTTACTGCCAACCAGAGACCGTTTTGCATTAATACACAGTCAAACACTTTCCTACGGCATGTGTGGCGAGTTACATTAACATTTCTGAACAGTGGTGTATCCAGTGTGCTTAGTTCTTCAGTTATCAACCCTCACACAGAAGTGCTGATTCTAGCTTCACACTGGAAAAATATTTTTGTGTATGCATTTCAGCATACTGCAAATTACAATAATCTGTAAAGGCATTATTTAGCATTTCTCCACATTGTCTCATGCTCTTTTGCTCTCCTGATTTAAAATATTTCTAACATTCACTTGTGTTGGACCATTAGGATGGAGGATGTATGGACATTGGTTCATCAACTACAAAAAGGGTAAAATGTACCCGACAATCCACATGAAATATGTCAGAGATGGCACAAATGCACGAACTTACATCAATATACTGTGTTCATAAAGACTTGCTTCACAGCATTCAAGGAACAGCATCACATTCATTCAGCAGTTACTTGCAAACAGAAAAGAAGGAGTGAACACAAACTAGCACTACTATAAATTTCACTTTAAACTGGGGATCAATACAACACACCCAATTCTAGAGCCTTTACTGTAAGAGCTTTGTTAGAAACCATATATGATCACAACACATCATAATTTCTGAACCATGTGAGGTTTTCTTTCATAACAGCAAACTTAATTCTCTCCAGTAAATGTAAATGTTTTTCTGCTAATAAACTACTCACAAATCTAGAGACATTAATTATAAAATTTGTGACTACTGAACTCACAACTACATATGTAAGGATAAAATGAAAAATTCATAGCAAATTCAGTAACTACAAACTTCCTAGTCTTACAAAGTGAAAACAATCTAAATTGAAAGAATCCCATTCATGGAACATTTAGTAAGTGTTCTTAAGACATTCAAAGCACTGCTGCACTCATTAGATTTCCATTACACAACAAGGTACCAAATATTTCTATCACATTACTCATTTAACAGTGAAAGTGTATTTACTCAACAAAAACTGTTACAATTATGGCCAAAGCCAACAGAGGAACTCATACAAAAATATCCGTACAAATCAAGACTTTACCTACGCCATATGGAGAGCTTGAGTTGCATAGTACAGTGCCCAAGTTTGGTGTTGTGTCTCACCTGGCCTCATACTCCAGTGATTACTGGGGCATCTTCTTTCTTGGGGGTCAAGAGATTGGGGCATTGAGGTGAATAGTCAGCCCATCCCAAGAATTACAACCATACCTCCATTATGCCACATGCCTTCATGGCATGCACAGGGAAATTTACGTCTCTTTCTACCATATGGGTATTTTTATCTTCACACCAATATGTATTTTGCTACATATTTCATACTAAATAACCCTGAACATTTTCCAAAACGTGTTAACACTAAAAATAAGGATCGCCTTCATAGACTAAATGCCAACCTCTCATTCAGAGAATTCTGCTTACTTTGCTGGCATTAAAATTCACAGGTCTTCCCCTGGCCTCAAAAGTATTACAGATAGAAATGAGAAATATGAAGTATTAATCTTAAGATACCTTCATACACACACCTGCTTCCCGGCAAATGAATTTATAATGTTTCAGAATGACTTTTAATCCTTAATAAACATCTGTAATTCATAATCACTAGCATCAATGTATCTGTTGCATGCCAGAGATCAAACATTACACATGTTATATGCTGAATGAATCATTCCACATTGTGCAATCATCCAATTTTCATATTTACATAATCCAACTGAGTGCAGGAAAGTTCCATGACAGTTAAAAAGGTAATATACACACAGTGCCTGAAAGAAGTAAGCCTTTGTTAACTAATATACAAAAATTCAACCTCATACCACAGTTTCGTCTCCTCTGCATTTTCTCACTTGCATTTCAACTCTCTCACATACTAGTGTTTCAATAAACACATCAATAGTCTCAACACAACTATCTTTATCAAACAAATGGGTGTACTGAGCAGCATGTTTAAGCTAATTAAATCATCTTCAGGCTCTCAAAAAACTTTAAAAACATCATAAGGAAGACAATGCACAATTAATCACTTCTCATTCATAAAATCTGAGATGCTTAAAACGAACTCAAACAATGCAAAATACACTAATATAAAACAAATGCATGTTAATCCAGATATCAGAATTACTTTCTGCCATACAGAACAAAGGAATTCTTGTATTTGAATTGAAAAAATAATTTATTGTATCTGAATTGAAAAAATAATTTATAACTTCTCACATAAACCCTTAGACCGATACTGACATTTATCAACCTTGAATTAAGAAACAGAATACAGCTTGTAAATAGGTATTGTAATACCTCCAATGAACATGTATTATTATATTTCATACTAGCCCATTTTGCATTCTTTCAATTTGTTTAACTCACTTCAAATTTCATGAATGATGAGCAATTAATTGTATATTGTTTTCAACAAATTTTTTTAATTTATTTGACAGCCAGATGACCTAACTAAGGTTTAATGTTTTTTCAGACACACAGAATCTAGTGACAAATAAAGATAGCTGTGCTGATTCATATTGATCTTTTTTTTTTGTTTTGCTGACCGTACATCAGTATAATCTTTGTAATTAACCAACTTAATGCACAAATGCTTGTTTTATAATACACTTGTTATATGCCTCTACATGTTTCAAGCATGAGGTCAAAACTGTATTATACAGCATCTGGTATTATCACACTCAGTAGGTGGCCGTCCAGTGCACAGGTTCTCTCTCAACCTGTGCATTGGATGGCCACCTACAGGTGTGATAATACCAGATGCTGTATAATACAATTTTGACCTCCTGATGATGAGCACACAGTGCTCATAACATGTACAGGCATATAATAAATTTATTATAAAACAACAATTTGTGCATTAAGTTGGTTAATTACTAAGATCATATTGATCTGTTTATTCATAACACTGATGCAACAAAATGTCACATGTAAAAATTACTACGTGTTACCAAGTCTCTTTATAACCAAAGGTCACACTGCACCTGTGACTCCAGAAAGTAAATCGTTATCACTTGCTTTAACTTATGGGACGTGCCAGATGGATTTCTCAACCCCCAAAATTTTCAAATCACAGCTTACTCAGTATTCACTAACATGAACAGCATGTGTTTCTACATAACAACTACAGCATTAATCTAAACTTCTATTACACACAAGCACATCACAAAACTTTCGCCAGCCATGACAGAACACAAAAATTCTGCACAACAATTCACTGTCCTTATTACAAGGTGCAAATGGGTATACATTCTCAAGAAAATTGCAAATAGGCAATTTCTTCCCCCTACTTCCGACTCACTGGTATTTCTTTCGACTTCCTGTCAGACTTAAAATCTGCTTCGATGCTCAGGATGCCATCTGCTCCTAGGAAAGATTTCAGGGATGTCACGTCCACATCGTCCGGCAAGGTCATCTCTCGTGTGCACTCCTGCTGGAACCTGCTGCCGTCGTCCATCTTCCTGTTGGTTTTTCCTTCAACAGTGAGAGTGTTTTCTTTTAAAGAAATAGTAATCTCCTCAGGTTTGAAGCCGTCCATACTCACGTTGAGTCGATATACATCACCACGTTGCACAACTCCTTGGATGGGGATCGATTGGGGTGTAAGTCGACGGAATGGAAAGGACTCAATTAGATCCCGTTCAAACTTCTCCATTGTCCTATCCACATCCCGTAACATGGCTCTGTAGTCGGAAGGGCGATGCCAACCCCAGATATTCCGTTTTACGGGTACATGATGGAGCTGCTGATGTAACATCGATCCTCGGTATGGCACCACATGTATCAGCCTCTTGCAATGCCGGAACATAGCTGCCGGTATTAATCGAGTCACAAGCTGTATAAAGTACAAATGTAGTTATGTCTATTGCGGTAACACGTCCGTAAACCAGAGAGATTACTTTTCGTATTGTCACAAACCGTTTTCGCCTGATTGTCGTATGACAATTGCACCACACGCCACACACCGTAAAAATGATGCAAGGAAGCACGAACTACAGATACTTCTTTCCTTCAGCTAATTACAGTACGATCATGGGGTGTTCCGCTTTATATAGAAATTAGTACGTGTTTCGTAAAAGCAACGGCAATTACATCAGCCGGCAAAGATGCTTGTGGATTCTGCTAGAACGTTCTGTCATACATGGCGGTTTCCGTGACCAATGGCAGTCAGGGCGGGCTCACTGGCTGGAAGCACGTGCGTGATTCTACGCATTTCATTGGTTTCGCTCGCAGGTCTAGCTGCCGGTGAAACAGTCACATTACGCAATCACGTTATTTTGTTACAGGACGACGAAATGTGTTACACTCTTCACCGATAGATGACAGAGTTTGATCAATGAGTTGCACATCGGTTGTACGTTTCGAAACTAGAGAGCAGTAATGATGTGCTCATGAACAAATGAGATTATTTGTACATGTAACGTAATATAACACGCGCAACCGCAACGGCCGTTGCAAGAAGGATCTTCACGCGATTTGAACGTTGCACCGCATCGGATTTTTCGCTCGCAGGCTTATCAGGTCATTGCATGTTCTTGGTTAGGGAACAAGATAAACTGTTCGGAAGAACAAATAGCTTTTACACTTGCCCGTTTGTGAACTACGGACGAACGAAAGAAGAAAGGGACGAATTTTATTGGTGAATCATGTTTTCAAGAAAGGAACGAGAGTTCACGAATTTCATTCTTTATGTCTGGAACCGTTACATAGTAGACTTTTTGCTAGTATTTTCTGATGACTTATGGACTGTGCGTGACACTCCTGGATTTGTGGATGTCTGATTTATCACGAGAAAAAGAATCGTTTTAGCGCGGAGGTTTACCAATGAGTCATCATCGTGCGATGCCCGGATTTAAGAATATTCTCACCCATAATAAGAAACGGTCTGCCGAAAACCGTTGCATACGGTGTAGATCAGTGTGCGATGTCGCATAAGTAGCAGTAGAACGAATTAGAGATGCGTCGTTCGTGAATTAACGGGTCAGAAAGAACGAAATAGAAACTCTTTCTCAGAAAATGCATCCCCGTTGCGTTGAATGTAAATGAAGAATGCAAACTCACAGTCCAAATCAATATCCCAACATCTCCCCAGCCTCTAAATTTACACAACAAATCGTATCAATTTCGCAATGCCGTAAAGCAGCGGAGTCATCCGTTTTGTTTTCATGTACTGTTTACAATTCATATTTCACTAATGCTGTCAAGTAAATGTATTTTTTTCAAACATGGGATAGTATTTAAAACTAGACTTTGCAATAAAAGCATAATATATACAATAAATGTAAGCTTTAATGTCACAGTATATATCGGCTTTGCCGATCTCTCTTCTACTTTGATCTAGACCGATCCCGTCCAAAACTATGTCCAGTTTATTTTTTGTTATTTTATTTATTTTTTTATGTCTTCGTTCACTAAACTACATTGTTCACCACTTAAACTGAATCAACCACCAGTCCTTTAATCTAAGTCGGTCAACGGTCTGCAGTTCCTTTCGTTCCAGGACCCCACAGACCTCTTTCGTTCGGTGGTTCCCAGTTCCTGTCTTTTCACCAGTCACTTAACCCGCGTCGGTCACCTGTTAGTCTGTTCCTACAAATCCGCATTCTATGACGTGTTTATTTTATGTGCAAGTTAATGCTGCTTTTGGATATACAACAGGGGAGATGTGTGTAAAACGACCTCCGTACGGCGAATTGTTATTTAAATACAGTTTGCTTGCTTTTAATAAAAATATTAGTTGCACAAATTATTAAAGAAGGTCGCGCACTTTTTGAGTGTGTTTTTAAGAATTTTATAGTAAAAAATAAAGTCACACAAACACAACATTTTTTTTTTGTGAGTGAAATTATGTTATCCACATGAAGTGGCTACGTTTCAGTTCGTAATAAGGCCATCTTCTTTCTTAATTATGTGTAAAATACCCATTATTTTTTCCATGGATACGCGACAGTGGAAACTCCGTTGGACTCATGAAAAACATCATGAATATCCTACACATCGTTAAGAAAACAAATTATATTAGTACACTGGAAGAGTCTGATATTTATTCATAGACCAGAAATGATAATCAAATTAACGAACGATAATGGGATTTGACTGATGTTAACGACAACGACAGAGATCGATCTTGACCACATGCATGATGTTTAATACGCCTGCTTGTACAGTAGCAAGTTGATTTTCAGCTAATACACAGCACAACTTCAGAAATTTCAATCTTCTGATCTAATTCTAAATTCTACAACAGTCCTTATTACGAGGAATTCTTATGTAGAACAATACCATGTCGAAGCCCCAACTTCATACGAATCGACATCTTGGAACAAATCAAATTTCACGTGCTTACCTACAACCCACATCGTCAAAGAATAGTAAAACACCACTGGATACTCCGATTTTATTAATTCTTAACATTTCATAATAATATCCAGATTTTAATACTGATAAATAGTATAACTACCGCAGGAAATACTGAAATGCACTACTTCCATTAAAAGTGAACTATGTAAGAGAGAGGCGTCTTTCACTTTAATATTGCCTTCATTTACATATCCTGACTGAAGATGGTCCTATTACGGGCCGAAACGTGTAGCAACTTTGTGTAGGTAATATAATTCAAAAAAATTGTTTTGTTTGACGTCATTTATTACTATGTAGTTACATAATATATGGAGATGTCTTCTCGAAAGTTTAAAAATTTTGTTCATCGGAAGTGTGAATTTTTCTGAAACCTTAAAAAATGGCCGTTTTACCCAGGCCCTGGACAAAATGGACCCCTATACTGTCTATAAAAGAAATGGAACATAGTTAAGAGAATACAACGAATAAATGCAATTATGTATATACTGTACCACTCTTTTACCCTTTCAGGCTCTTTAGCAGTCGTTTTACATTTCGTATTTTTGTAATATTTACAGAAATGTCGTAAAAGTTGAAATGGTCTTCTATATTAAACAGAGAGGTGAACTCCAAGAAGAACAGCAGTCACATACGAAGTTATCACTGTTTAGTGAGTCAACTCCAGCAAACTTCTCATGTGCCCATTTCGAAAACGACATGAAAACGTCTCTCTACGCTAACAGTATTCAGAAAGTTTTCTTGGCAGAAAATACATACTGCATCTTCCTCTACATGCGTGTTTTCGCTTTTGTTTGTTTCATGCTCCTTGTCAGTACCCGGGGTAATTTCATTGCGAGCGTCTATTTTATTGTACTTTCTGATTTTTCTAGTATTCTTCATGTGGGCTTTTTTTAAATTGTCCTCTGCCCTTGTCTTTACGTCCCGCTTTCCCACTAGTTCTAGGTCTACCGCTTTCCTCTTTCTTTCCCTTCTCCTAAAACAAGTATCTTTTGTAAGGGCTACTTTTTAGAACTGAAGCTTTTCCATTTTTGGCTTCTGCGGATCGTTGAAACTGATATAAAAACAGTAACCACGCATATAATATCAGTGATGCAGTTTTGGAAGGACTGAAACACCTTCATGTTTTAGCTCACTGTGTGCTGTTTATTGCACATTGTTGTATCATTTAAGCTGTAGATGAAAATCTAAAAAATACCATGTGCATACCTTACAGTAACTACCGGCAAAACGGTTTTGTCGCACGAAAGAAACTGTCCCATGGTACCAGCATATCCACTCTTCGCGTGTCTGATGTCATTATATTAATGTTCATACAGCAGACTCTAAGCCTAGCCGATTGCCCACCGGTAAAAGAATAACACAAAATTGTCGTCTTTACCAGGAGGGCTATGTTACACGCTTCTCCCCTTCGTAAGCAGTTCTTATGGCGAGGAGAGATGTGCAAGGATGGAATGCCGCCTCCTGCAAGCACAACTAAAACCACCCTGATTAAACGGAACTGAAAAACGGCAATGACAACAAAATTTTTTGCTGTTCCTTACCTCTGTGACTTCCCAGCATCGTACACTAACATGACAATGTATCAATTTTATTATGATAGACTTATTATTATTATTAGAAATGACGTATCCTTTAAATACGGACCTAGTATACACTGGGTTGATAACGTGAACGAATTTAATGGGTTAAATGAGCGAATCACCCAGGGGACCCATAATGAATGAACCGGATCTCAGTATAAAGACCTGTTTCGACGATCTCTGTAAACAGTAATTTTTCTCCGTGCGGTCGGTCAGTTCCATTTCCGCCGCTGCGTTCCACCGTGCGGGTATGCAAAAAAATTCCGGTGGAATTCGTACTCTCAGTTTTAGTCCTCATTCGTCAAACCATCCCACAGGAACGTTACTACGTACGTGTCTGTCATGCATGTTACATAACACGCCACAACGTGTTCAGCCCACGGGGCGGTCATCCTCAGAAGGAAATAGGTTAATTTCATCAAGCTCTATTCATTAGTTCAAGAGATATTGCCTTTTAAGTTCAAAAAAACACAAATCATTGGTAACCAACTTGTGGTAGAATGTAAAATTATGCGAGTACTATTCGGTCAGTGCTTTTAGTACGTGTGCAATACATTGTATAACATACGTCAGTGGCTTGCCGAGGGGGGGTTTGGGGTGTTCAAACCACCCCCACCCCCCGAAATTCCGAAGGCCCTCCAAAATCGTGCCAAACTCATCTCGATTGTGAAAATTGTTAAAAATTGCTGAATTTAGGACGCCAACACCCCAAGGTGTTCGGAAAAAAGGCAGTAAAATTCTAAAACTACCTAGGTTCGCAAATGTTTTACATTAGCAATGACAAATAAATTGGTTGTCATCATAAATAGTCTTATAGTACCAAAAATTAAGAAAATTTTACTATATGAAATGAAATTTCTTGTATCAAATTATAGCTGCCTCCAGAACCCCTGAGTAGGGGCCTACCGCCCCCAGATCCCCGTTCGCTCCGCCCTCAGTCCTTAACTGAATTTGTTTAACCCTCCCCCCTCCTCCGAACAAAATTCCTGGGTACGCCACTGACATACGTTAGTTATGCGCAGTTGCTGTTCCTATCTGTTAATTTTTATTCTAGTCCAGGTATGTAATGGGACTGCCTGTAGCGTAAATTCCCTTATTTTTTTCGATTGTGGTAGCACTACTACGATAATGGTTGTCACGTTACTGAAACTGGGTGCGTTTTATTTCTCTTGAAGTGTTTCCGCAGGGAAGGTAGATCCAGTGAAAATGTCATGATTAGGCCCTCACCTGTGATGTGTGTGTCGCATAGTAACATTGAAATCTCTTTCCAAATACCTGAAAGAAACGAGTGGATATACTTGCCAGTCAAGGTATTAGATAAATATGGATACTCCAAAGCATGTGAACCTTGAGAAAAAAAATTCTATGTTTTTTAGAACAGCGTAAAGAAAAAACAACACCGGTGAAATGTGAAGTTTTCCCTGTGCTTAATTAAGCACCATGTCATGAAGATGTGTGTGGAATAGCGGTCGTAAAACCCATACACTGTTCCCTGTTATTTGACTATTATAATATTCTGTCTGCATTCCTCAGTTCCCCATGCATGCTAACTGCTCCTTCTATCTAGCCGTTAATAATATACGTGTAGGAGTGTAAGACATAAACCTGCTCACCACGCGATGTTCTCCAGCCTCCTGCTCATCTTAATGTGTCTCAGAGATGAAGTGATGCTTGACAGTCTATCTACCCAATGCGTGGGGCAAACAAAAAAAACTGATTAGTAGGGACAAGAATGGTCGTCAAACATAATGTAACCCTGAGTTTGTTGTAGTTTGAGGCGTGGGCAGAGAAAACTCGCAGAGAAAAGAATTCGCGGTGTGGGCAGGCGTAGGAACGTGTCACGAATGCTTCTTCTTTGAAGTCTGAGATTCATCTACTAGGTATTTAACATGGAGTTTCTGAAAGGAATCACAAAGCTTAGTTTGATTATTCACAAATTTCTAGATCTACATGCATATTTCTACTGTCTCTGTTTTCTTTTACTTTGCGGATAAGTCGCTATATAAGCACAGATTCTTAATACGTTGAATTTGACACACACAATCTCAAAATTTCGCACAATTGACATGTTTTTAATTGTTGTCTTAAAAAAATAGTGTGATCGTAATGCGTGTGTGTATCCAAAGGTTTTCCGACTGAACTGATAACAACATATACCAAAACCTTCGTTATTTGCCGTCTTGGATCCCTCCAATGAAATTAATGAAATTCGATTTCGAAGTTGTGCAACGGGTCCAGCATTTCTTCTACTGCTGGAAGCCGTTGGCACTGACTTTTTGAAATCGCTTGTAAAACGTTCAGTAATTGTTATTGAATTTCGGGGACATCACATAAATAACGCCCTCGTAACTGCGATTTTGTTCACCTAAACAAGAAGAAATCGCAAAGGACCAAACCAGGTGAGTAAGAAGACACATCCGTCAGGTTGTTTGATTGTAATAAATGGGAATGGTGTTCGGGTGTCCTCCAACGACATAACGGTACTACCAGTATTTGTGAAGAGCTGTCACTTGCTTGAGCAGTTGAAACGAGGGCCATACGGGCGCGAACATAGATAGCACGATCTCAAAAGTCTAATGTTATTACTACTAGTTGTACTCGTAGGAATGAAAGAAGGTTAATAGTTTTGCTCTCGCCTCAGTGACGATACAATTCTTCTGTATTAGAAAGATCGGCTGATTAATAGCGTTTTTAACCCTTTAAATGTTAAAACTAACGTCAAATATACTGTATGTCAAGATTCAGTGAGTACCGCACAGTAAACACACTTCCTCTCAGTTATAACAAGAGAGACACGTTACTGTAACGTACTATTCAGGCGCGTTCTTGCAACCATTGTTGCAGCGAAAAGCTGTAAGTATTACATATTATGGGTGTGTGTCCGTACGTAGCCTTACATATCCAGCATGCAATGCGCTTGCACCATATTGTCATCTGTGGCCTGTCCAGCTCTACAATATTTTTCCACGTTGTTTCCTAAAGGGCACGATTTTCGAAAAAAAAAATTATTCAAACTAAAATATGTTTGTTGATTCTCTCTACAAATTTTCTTTCCGAAACATTTCTCATTCTAAGAAGAAGTGGGCAAGATATGATCGAAAATTGTGTATCGGTCTTCATGCAAAGTACGCGTTATTCTTTTCCATTTTTAATGAAACTTGAATTTTCTCGACAAATTTTCGGAAAATACTCAAATCAGATTTAACGAAAATCCATCCAGTGAGACCCGAGCTGTTCCATTTGGACCGATAGACGGTCGGCCGGCCGGACGGACAGACAGACATGACGAAGCTAATAGTCGTTTTTCGCAATTTTGCGAACGTGCCTAAAAGCCAGTCAGTACGAAAACAATCGCTGTTTAAACAATAGGTGTGGGGTCAGTCTATAACACAACAATATTTCAAGGTGTTTAATAATGATAAAAGTAAACTACATGTTTCGGCCTAAGTGGCCATCATCAGGTTTACGTTCGAAGGTATAGTGGTATTTCTTTACAGGGTTGGAGTGGATACGTCACGATGGTGAGATCTCAAAGAAATACCACTATACTTTCGAACCTAAACCTGATGATGGCCACTTAGGCTGAAACATGTAGTTTACTTTTATCATTATTAAACACCTTTAAATATTGTTGTGTTATAGACTGACCCCACACCTATTGTTTATATATACACAACGGGGATGGCTAAATTTAAAACAGTCGCTGTTTGTTCTGAGATCCATACCAGACACATACTTGCACTATGATGGCATACGTAGAAGTTTTGAATGTTGAGCCTGGTGGTTCTTGAGGTAACCATTAGGCTCCATAAGGTTAACGCTGATTTTTTGGTATCAAGGCAGCTGGTATTTATTGTTACCACTGTAGTTTACAGGCTTTAAGATATCAGGTAGAGTCAATCGTGGTTTACTATTCCGAACTTCCGTGATTTAATATATGAAGTGGTTTGGAACACCGATTGAAACCAAACAAGATCATCCTACAGTGTTTGCTGTCTATATTTCTATGTCGCTGTAGACAGAAATTTCTGTGAGATTAACGCAAATATCAATGGAAGAAGAACAAATAATTCAATAGGTCGTTTCAAAATGAAATGTGTCGCGTTGCCCTACCGAAACGGCGTTGTTGGTACAGTGACTAGGCTAGGTACTGAATTGCCCGGGTTTCGAACCCCGGTACTGGCAAAACATTGTCTCCACCCAGTACCCTATTCAATGTGTCTTGGTGTAAACCGGCCAGGGCAAGAGGTTGGCCAGTTACCTGCATCTAATGTCGAGGTTAAGAATGAGTGGGGCTATATTTCCACGCCGCCTACATGACCTGGCCACATTTACATGCCGCTACGTAGTCAACGCAAGTGTCTAGAGTTTAGGGAAGAGGCGCCCGAAAAAAAAAACCCCCCCGAATGCAGTGGTACACACTACATGGTAGAGGAAAAGCATTCTGTTTTGGAAAAATGACAGTATGGTACCAGAACCCAACTTTGAACACAACATCTGCAACAGGACAAGATCTGGAAGCATTAACTACACCTCTCATTCTCACAATCCACCTTACTGAGAGCCAGCTTAATATTATTCTCCAGTCACGCTACTTAAGTGGCAGTTACTGAAAACTGTGTACGAATTGCCCAACATCCCATTTGCATGTCCACCTCATCCTAGCCCCCCATTGTCTCAAGAACACCAAGTGACCTACACAAATCACGCTCTGCAGTAGCGACAGATTCACGAAGCTGTAAGCCTTGTTTGCACTGCACTTGACTTCCATTCGCCACCCCCCCCCCCCCCCTAGTCATCATCAGCAGGGAACAAAAAACTGGAACTGAACCGAGGTTGTTCGAAGTTGGACTTTCTTAGGTGGAACTCACAACGGCCGATTAACCTGACCACACGTACAGAAGTTACATGCTTTTTATTCGAAAAGGAGCAAAATTTCCAGAAACTGGATGTGTTTCCGGCTTCAGGTGGGAGGGTGCGAAGGTGGAGGTTGCATACACAGAATTATGATGTTTATTGGACCGCGCATCTTTGTGATAGTTGAAGAATAAAAAACCAACTAGATGCCACTTGTTATATTTTACTTTACTTCTTAGGTACTCAACATGTTTCGGGCATTAATGTGTCCATCTTCAGGAGTTTGCGACTATGTTGTTGAACTACCACATTGGCTGTATTGTTCTTGGATTGCTGTGTGTTGGAGCTAGGGTG
>Ga0123354_10002324_pt1 | contig 24916 bp, 13 predicted proteins | sample TergutLab28metaG_2_FD_97872 | JGI IMG/M metagenome (GOLD analysis project Ga0123354, IMG submission 97872) | Labiotermes labralis P4 segment gut microbial communities from Petit-Saut dam, French Guiana - Lab288 P4 | ecosystem: Host-associated > Arthropoda: Insects > Digestive system > Gut ...
CTGGCCCCCGGCATCGCCGTCAACCTGTGGTACGGCGTCGGCTCAGCAGATGACCCGCGACAGGCCAAGGGCTTCGCCCACCTCTTCGAGCACCTGATGTTCGCCGGCAGTGCCCATGTGGCCGACGGCCAGCATGGCGTCATACTAGAGTCGCTGGGCGGCATGTGCAACGCCACCACCAGCGCCGACCGCACCAACTACTTCGAGACCGTGCCCCTTGGCGCCCTCGACCTGGCGCTGTGGCTCGAAGCCGACCGCCTGAGCTCGCTGCGCGTCTCGCGCGCCTCGCTGAACACGCAGCGCTTCGTCGTGCGCGAAGAGAAACGCCAGCGCTACGACAACCAGCCCTACGGCGACCAGTGGCTGCTGCTGCTCGGGCTCGGCTTCCCGCCGGACCACCCGTACGCCACCCCCACCATCGGCTCGATGAGCGACCTCGACGCCGCCAGCCTCAACGACGTGCGCGCCTTCCACGCCACCTGGTACCGCCCCAGCAACGCGCATCTCGTGGTGGTGTCACCCCTGCCGGACGACGAGATCTTCCGCCAGGCCGATAAGTACCTCAGCTTCATCGACTGCGACGGGGCGTCGCCAATCCGGGTGCCGCCGCCCGCGCTGCCACCGATTGAAGACGTCCCCCGCCAAACCGTCACCCGCCCCGTGCCGCGGTCTGTGCTGCACCTGATCTGGCGCACTCCCCCGCTGACCCACCCCGACCGCCCGGCGGTCGGCCTGGCGCTGGACGTGCTGGCGTCCGGTCAAGCCTGCCGCCTGCACCGCGACCTGGTGCGGGGCCGCGGCCTGGCGCAAGCGGTCGGCGCGCCCGACACCGGCTTAAGCCGGGGCACCTCGCTGTCCGGCCTGAGCGCCTCGCCGGTCGCGGGCGGCGACCTGGCCGCGCTCGAACAGGCCATGCTCGAACACCTGGAACAGCTCGCGGCCGACGGCCCCACCGAGGCAGAACTTAGCCTGGCCAAGGCCCAGATCGAGCGCGACTGGAGCGCCGAGCTGGCCGGGCTAGCTGACCGGGCCGACGCCATCAACGAGGCCGCCGCACTTTGGGGGCGCGCGGAAACCGTCAACGACCAGCTCGACCGCTGGCTGGCCCCCACCGCCGGCGATATCGCCGCCGCCGCGCACCAGTGGCTGCACCCCGACAACCGGGCGGTGCTCGAGTACCTGGAGGCCGCATCATGACGCCGCGCCGCCCCGCCGTTCGTCCGGCACCACCGTGGCACTGGCCCCAGCCGGTGACGCAACAGCTTGACAACGGCCTGTTGATCGACCAGTACCGCCTGCCGGGCCAGCGCGCGATCTCACTTGCCATGATTGTGGACGCCCCCCTGACGGCCGAGCCGCCTGAGGTTGAGGGCGTCGCCGATCTGTCATTGCAGGCCTGCGACGAGGGCACATGCACACACCCCGGCCCGGCGCTGACTGACGCACTTGAAGGCTGCGGCGCCGCCGTCGTGGCCGCCGGTGCCCGCCTGGACGGCGCCACCTTGGCGGTCGAGGCGCCGGTGACTCGCCTGCAACAAGTGATGCCACTGCTGGCCGAGATGATTCGAGAGCCCGCCTACGCACCAGATGACGTTGCCCGGCTGGTCAACGACCGCCTGCTGGGCATCGCCACCGGCGAGTGCTCTCCCCCGGTGGTGGCGCGCAAGGCCTTCTATTCGAGCTTCGGCCAGCACCGTTTGGCCCGCCCGGTCGGTGGCACCGCTGAGACGGTCGCGCGCATCACCCCCGAAGCGATGCATACCTGGCACGACGCCGCCGTGCGCCCCAATCGTGCGCGGCTTATACTGGCGGGCGATTTGCCCGACGACACCGCCGCCTGGGCGCAAGCCGCCTTTGGCTCGTGGGGGGCGTCGTCAATCGGCGAACTGCCAGCCGCCGTACCGCCGCCCGCCCCGCCTCGCTGCCGTGTGCTGCTGGTACACCGCTCCGACGCCGCCCAGGCCAGCCTGCGCGCCGGCACGCTGACGCCCACCCGCGGCCATCAGGACTGGGCCGGCCTGCAGCTGGCAAATGCGGTGGTCGGGTCGATGTTCGGGTCGCGGCTAAACTTCGTGTTGCGCGAGCAGCACGGTCTGACGTACGGCGCCGGCTCGGTGCTGTCGCCGGCCCGCGAGACGGCCGTCTTCGTGGCCCACGCCGAATGCAACCCGGATTCCGTGGTGCTGGCGGCCCAGCTGATGCTCGAACAGCTTGACCTGAATGCGGCGCCCATCACTCAGATCGAGGCCCGCGGCGCCGTCAACTTCCTCACGCGGGCGACTCCCATGCGCCTCGACACCGCCGCCGCCGTGGCCAGTCAGGCCGCCGAGTTCGCCCTTGGCGCGGTGCCGCCTGATTGGTTCGATGCCCACATGAACAACGTGCGCCACACCACCGCCGAGGCCGCCCAGCAGGCTTTCATCCTGCACATCACACCTAGTGATCTTGTGATTGCCATATGCGGTAACGCGACAGAACTGGAGCCTCGGCTGATCGCCGCCGGCCTGCCGCCGGAAGTGATCGAGTGATCACAAGCCACACAGGTGGCGGTGTTCATGAACGCCAGCTAATCTCGCCCACAGAGAACAGCGCGTAATTTTCGCGGCAACGAAGCGTTCACTGCACAACCGCTTGCAGACGACTCATGAACAAGCCGTTGACAACGCCAAACACGCAGAGTTGCATTTCCCCTTGTCGAACAGGCAAACGATCGATCTACATCAGCAGTCGTGAAAAATCAACACTTTCGACGGGCGGGAAAATTGATTGACAGCCCTTGGCGCCGTTGCTAAAGTCCATGCCTAGCATTGCCAATGTGGTGTGCGGAGGTTCGCTTGCGGACAACGATCCAAGCACCCGACAGTGTTGTCATACAGGTAATCCTTTTCAATAGATTGGCGGTGATAGTCAACATGACTAATGACACCACAGCGTCTGGATCGGCTGAGACAGTCGCTGATACTGCACCTCTTGATCATGACGCTGCAGAACTTGCAAGGCTCGGATACAAGCAAGAGTTGCACCGTGGTATGTCCACCTTCTCGAACTTCGCGATATCGTTCTCGATCATCTCGATCCTCGCCGGTAGCATCACCTCGTACAACATCGCACTAAGGTCCGGCGGTCCTTCCGCTATTACGATCGGTTGGGCTGTCGTCGGCGTGTTCGTGTACTTCGTGTCTTTGTCGATGGCAGAGATTTGCTCTAGGTACCCGACTGCTGGCGGTCTGTACTTCTGGGCAGGGCGTCTGGCCAACCACAACAAGCGGCAATGGGCTTGGTTCGTCGGCTGGTTCAACTTCATGGGCGAGATTGCCGTGACCGCAGCCATTGACTTCGGCTGCGCCACCACATGGAACGCCTTCTTCGCGTTGATCTGGCCTAACTACGTACCGTCACCGCTTACAACGTGGCTGACCTTCGTGGTGATTATCGTGCTGCACGCGCTGCTCAACACCTTCGGTGTGAGCCTTGTGGCCTTCCTGTCCAACGTGTCCGCTTGGTGGCACGTCGTTGGCGTTGCGATCATCGTGGTTATCCTCTGGGTCATCCCGACACAGCACCAGACGTTCGCCTGGACCATGACGTCGTACTACAACTTCACGGGCTTCCAGTTCGCGCCGTACGTGTTCCTGATGGGCTTGTTGATGGCCCAGTACACGTACACCGGCTACGATGCCTCGGCTCACGTCTCGGAAGAGACGACGAATGCGGCCATGTCCGCCCCACGCGGCATCGTCATGAGCGTCGTTATCTCGATCATCGGCGGCTGGATTTTGCTCTACACGATCACAGCCTCGATCACAGACAACAGCGTGCAAGGCATGGAAACGCTATCGAACACACCAACCGGCCTACCGCCGGCCCAGGTGTTCCTCGATGCTTTGAACAACCCGTCAGTGGCCAAGTTCCTGCTGTTCATCGTTTGCGGCGCCCAGTTCTTCTGCGGCATGGCTTCCGTGACGGCAAACTCGCGCATGAGCTTCGCGTTCTCGCGTGACAACGCCATCCCGGGTGCTCGCCTGTGGGCAAAGGTCAACCCGCGCACCCACACGCCGACCAACTCGATCTGGCTGTGCATCACGATTTCAACCATCCTCACCATCCCGGCCCTGTTCAACAACACCGCCTACCTGGCGTGCACCTCGGTTGCAGTCATCGGCCTGTACATCGGTTACGTTACCCCGGTGCTTCTGCGTCGGCTGAAGAAGGACTTCACACCAGGACCTTGGTCGCTGGGCAAGTGGAGCGCCCCCATCGGCTGGATCGCAGTGGTCTGGGTTATCTTCATCTGCATCCTGTTCGTGCTTCCGCCTGAGAAGCCGATCACGATGTCGACCTTCAACTACGCACCAGTCGCAGTTGTCGTCGTGGCCGTCATCGCAATCACCCTCTGGTTCGCCAGGGGCAAGCGGACGTTCATGACGCACGCTGCTGAGGAAACCGAGCATCTGACGATGTCGGCTGATCAGCTGCTGAACGACTGATTCCTATCAATACCAACAACCGGCCGCGGCTTATGCCGCGGCCGGTTCTGCGTGGCACACCAAACGGGTCTTGTTGTCCTGGCTCTCGCGGAAGCGCTGCCAGATCTTGTCGATCTCGGCCACGATGGTCGGAATCACCGTCAGGCCGATGACCAGCAGCCAGTGCTTGGCGCTGATCGCCACGATGCCGAAGATGGCACCGAACGGGGGTATCAGAGCCATCAGCGTGAAGATCGCGATCATCGCGAACGCGCTGTTCGCCAGGCCCCAGTTATCGCGTATCGTGCGCTTGAATATCGAACCCTTCGTGCGCACGGTGAAGATGCGGACGATGCTGGTAAAGGCGATGATCAGGAAGGCCATGGTCTGGCCGGCCTGCAGCGACGGCTCAAGCCCGCCGAAATTGGCGTAGGCGCCGAAGTAGAAGCCGATCAGTCCGACGATCGAGAACACGATGGCCTGCTGGATCATGCCGCCGAGAATCCCGGTGAACACAGACTCCTTGCGCCCGATGGGCGCGCGCTGCATCATGCGCTCGTCACCGGCCTCCTTGGCCAGATACAGCCCCGGTATGCCGTCGCCCAGCACGTTTATCAGCAGCAGCATCACGGGGGTCAGCGGCTTGCCCCAGCCCACGAACTGGGCGAACATCATGATGGCGATCTCCGAGAAGTTGCAGACCAGCAGGAAGTCGACTGCCTTGCGGATGTTGCCGAACACCGTGCGGCCCTCGCGGATCGCCGCCACGATGGTGGCGAAGTTGTCGTCGGTCAGCACGATGTCGGCGGCGCTCTTCGCCACCTCGGTGCCGGCGATACCCATCGCCACGCCGACGTCCGCCGACTTCAGGGCCGGGGCGTCGTTGACGCCGTCGCCCGTCATGGCCACCACCTCGCCGTTGGCCTGCCAAGCCTCGACGATGCGGATCTTGTCCTCCGGCGACACCCGCGCGTACACCGAATATTCGCGCACGTTGTCGATCAGCGTCTGATCGTCCATCGCCGCCAACTGCTTGCCGGTCACCACCGTGCCGCCGTCGGCCATCAGGTCGAGTTCCCGCGCGATCGCGCCGGCCGTGGCGGCGTGGTCGCCGGTGATCATCACGGTGCGCACGCCGGCGCGCCGCGCGATGGCGATTGAGTCGAACGCCTCCTGCCGCGGCGGGTCGATCAGGCCGATGATGCCGACGAACTCCAGATCGCTTTCCAGGCTCGATAGGTCGTCCGGCAGAGAGTCGACGTGGCGGCTGCCAAGCGCGATGACGCGCAGCGCGTCGTACCCGAACTCGTCGTGGACGTACTTGCGTTCCACCTTTTCGGCGTCCCCCGCGGCAGCGAATGGCAGACGGTCGAAGGCGCCCTTCGTCAACACCAGGTAACCGCCGTCTGGGCACTGGTGCACAGTTGTCATCATCTTGCGGGCCGACGAGAATGCCACCTCGCCGACGCGGGGCCACCGTTCAACCAGGGCGGCGCGGTCGTCGCCAATGTCTGTCAGCAGCCGCAGGATCGCCGACTCCGTGGCGTCGCCGACGATTCGGGTGCCGCCGTCTGGGGTGCGCTCGACCGACGCGTTGCTTGCCAGCACGAGGTAGCGCAGCAGGCGGCGCTGATCGCTGGTCAGCAGGTCCTCGGCGGCCGCGGGCTCGGCGCCCGGCACCCATAGCCGCTGGATGGCCATGCGATTCTGCGTCAGCGTGCCCGTCTTGTCAGAGCAGATCACCGACGTGTTGCCCAGCGTCTCGACCGCCGGCAGCTTGCGCACCAGCGCGTGGCGGTTGACCATCTGGCGCACGCCGTGCGTCAGCGACAGCGTGACTATCAGCTGCAGCATCTCCGGCACCGCCGCGACCGCCAGGGCGACGGCGGCCAGCATCATCGACCAGAACTCCTGGCCCATGTGCACGCCGACGGCCAGGTAGACCACCGACGACACGACGGCCACCAGGCTGACCGTCTGCCCCACGCGGTTGAGGCGCCGTTGCAGCGGTGTCATCAGCTTCTGGGCGTCGTTCAAATAGCCGGCCGTCTTGCCCATCTGGGTGTGCATGCCGGTGGCGACGGCGACGGCGGTGGCGTTGCCGGCCGTCACCAGGCAGCCGGAGAACACCATGGTGGCCATGTCGCCGAGCGTGGCGTCTTCGTCGACCTGCGCAGCGGCGTTCTTCTCGCACGGCTCGGACTCCCCCGTCAGCGACGACTCATCGACGTAAAGGTCGGTGCTGTCTATCAGGCGGGCATCCGCCGGCACGAGGTCACCGGTTTTCAGCAGCAGGATGTCACCGGGCACGACGCCGGCGGTGTCGATCTCGACCCGGTGCCCGTCGCGCAGCACGAAGCACGACGGGCTGTTGAGGCTCTGCAGGGCCTCCAGCGCTCGCTCGGCGCCGCGCTCCTGCGAGATGGCAAGCACCAGGTTCATCGCCACGATGGCGGCAATGACTATTGGCTCGATGTAGCCGTAGCCCTCGCGGATGGCAAGGGCCAGCGACAATCCGGCCGCCGCCAGCAAGATGATGTTCGCCACGTCGCGGAACTGCCGCAGCGTCATCATCAGTATCGACTCGGGCTCGGCGACCGTGAACGAGTTCGGGCCGTCTTTCTCAAGTCGCTCGGCGACCATCGCCTCGCTGAGGCCGGCCGACTGGTCAACCTCAAGCGATTCCACTACCTGCTGCGCCGACACCTGGTGCCAATGGGTGGTCATGACATCTCCCGATACTCAAACATTGCAGTATCAGTCTACTGCATGATCACTTCAGCGCGTCGAGGGCCTCCTGAACCTTCTGCTCGGCGATCTGCATCTGACGCTGGTATTCGGCCAGGTCGCCGGCCTTCAAGGCCGCGTCTGCCGCGTCGAACGCTGTCTGCGCGTCGGCCAGCGCCTGCTGGGCCACCTGCTGGGGCGTCTGCGTGGTCGGAGTGGTTTCAGTGCCTCCTGGCGTGTTGTCGGTGCCCGGCTCCGTGCCCGGCTCGGTGGTCTGCTCACCGGTGTCAGCACCGGCGTCGCCATTGAACACGGAGTCGAGCGCCTCCTGCAACGTGGTGCCGATGCCGACGGCGTCGCCGAAGCGCACCGCCACGAATCTCAACAGCGGATATGTGGCAGACGTCGTGTTCGTCGCCTGCGTGTATATCGGCATCACATAGATCAGGCCGCCGCCTAGTGGCACCGTCAGCAGGTTGCCATAAATCACCGTCGTGGCGGTGCGGGTGTACGGCAGCAGTTTGTCTGTGACGCTCTGGTCGTTCACGATGGCGTTGTACGTCTGCCCCGGCCCGGCGATCTGCTGGCTATCAGATAGCTTCAGCACCCGCAGCCGCCCGTAGTCGGAGCTGGAGGCGTCGGCCACCACCGCCAGGTACGCGCCAAGGTTGTTGCGCAGGTTAGGCACGTAGGCCGCCGTCTTAGAGAACACTGGTGAATCGTCGCCCGGCCACTTGATCGACAGGTAGTAGCTGGGCTCGTTTCCAGCCTGGCTGCGCGGGTCGGCCGGGATCTGCCACAGGTCCGACTGCTGGTACCAGGTGTTCGGGTCCGTGATGTGATAGCGGCACAGTATGGCGCGCTGCGTATCGAACAGATCCTGCGGGTAGCGCAGGTGCGCCATCAGGTCGGGCGAAATGTTCGACTTCGGCTGGACGACGCCCGGGTAAACGGACATCCAGGTCTGCAACAGCGGGTCGGAAGTGTCCCACGCGTAGAGGTTGACCGTGCCGTCCAGCGCGTCGACCGTCGCCTTCACACTGTTGCGGATGTAGTTGACGTTAAAGGCGCCAAGGCCGCTGCCCATCGTTGTCATCTGCGAGTTGGGGTACTTGTTGGTCGTGGTGTAGGCGTCCATGATCCAGACGAGCCGGTTGTCGACGATCGCCGGGAACGGGTCGGAGTCGACTTGCAGCCACGGCGCCACCTTCTGCACCCGCTCGGTCGGCGTGCGGTCGTACAGGATGCGCGAGTTGGCGTTGATGCGGTCAGACAGGATCATATTCAAGTCGGAATACCGCAGTGCGAACAGCGCCTTGATGAAGAAGTTGCCGATGGCCACGCCGCCCGTGCCGTCGTACGTGTTGCGGGTCTCCGGCTGCCCCTCGCCGCCGCCCGGGGTGTCGAGCTCGACCGGATCGGCGCCCGGCAGGGCCCCGACAATGGCGTACGTTGTGGATTGCTCACCGAAATAGATGCGCGCCTGGGCCTCAGACAGCGCGCCCTGGGGCGGGATGTCGCCGACGATCCAGACCGGCTCACCGGTTGGCTGGCGCTTGTTGCCGTAGGCCGCCACCATGCCGAACCCGTGGGTATACACCGTGTGAATGTTGTTCCAGGACTGGTCCGGTATGCCGCTTTGCGTGATCTCACGGGCGGCGACGATTGCGTCCGTCATCTTGCCGTCGATGGTGTAGCGGTCGACGTCAAGCGTCGACGGGAACGAGTAGTAGCCGCGCACCTGCTGCAACTGCTCGAACGTCGGTGCCACCACCGCCGGGTCGATCAGGCGGATGCCCGGCAGCGCCTCGGCGTCTGCCTTCAGCTGGCCGGCGGAGACGCTGGTCTCAGCGGAATAGTTTGTGATCTCGACCTTGTCGATGCCGTACGCCGCCCGCGTGGCGGCGATGTTGTTCGCGATGTACGGCGCCTGCACGATCGGCTCCGTCGGTGCGACGGATACGCGCTGGACGACGGCCGGGTAGACGCCGGAGACGACGATCGCTGACACCAGCATCAGCACGAGAGACATCACGGAAAGCATCCAGCGCTGGATCTTCGTGTTGACAACGAAAACGGCGGCGCAGATGAACGCGATGATGGCCACCACCAGGCGGGCGATCAGGCGGGAATGCTGCTCTGTGTAACCGACGCCGGTGAACAGCCCGTTGTCGTACGAGGTGTACATGTACCGCGTCAGCAAGCACTGCCAGCCGTACACGACAAGCATCAGTGCGATGATCACAGACAGGTGCGAGATCAGCCTGGGCGTGAACGGGTTGGTCACCGACACCTCCGGCGTCACCACGCCGTCACGCTGGGTGGCCTTCAAGGTCACCGGCGACCCCTGCAGCGACATCAGGTACAGCAGGCCAGTGGTCAGCCCGGTCAGCACCAGCGTCGTCATGGCAAACGACGCCACGGCGTGCCACCACGGCACTGTCCAGACGAAGAACGAGACATCCTTGCCGAACGTCGGATCGACGATGTCGAAGGGGACCCTGTTCCACCAGCCGAGCGCCGTGTCGATGAGGCTGCGGGCAAGCCAGCCGATGCCGCAGCCGATGATGACAGATGGCACGGCGACGATGATCCAGCGCCTGACCTTCAGGCCCATCAGCTCAAGGCGCTTGTTGTGGAACTGGTCGCGCAAGCCGACGAGCAGGCTGACAGCCACCATGGCACCGGCGACGATGCCGAAGGCGAAGAACAATCCGACCCCTGTACCAAGCCTGATCCAGTAGACGTTTGTGACATCGAGACTGGCGTACCACAGCAGCTCCGTGACGATGCGCACTGCCAGGCTAACCAGCACGACCAGCACGACTACCACGATAAGCGCGATGCCAACCCAACGCCGGGTGTGACGCTTTCCGCTCTTCAGCTTCTCCCGTTCGGGGATATCAGCCATGAGAGCCCTCCTTCTTCACATCGTTGATTATGCGGACGGGCAAGAATAAACCTGCGCCGCTGGGCCACCGGCTACTACCATTCTGATGCCATCTATCGCATCAGCCAGTGATCCGACCGCTAGAACTACCATTCTAGACGAACCAAGTGGCACATTCGCACAACTGCTGCGCGGCAGCAGGTAGATGTCGACACCCGCCGCCTGCGCCGCCTGCAGGCGCTCGACGGCTCCGGCGACGCTGGAGACCACGCCATTGGCGTCGACAATTCCGGCGCCGGCCACAGAATTGTCGCCCAAAAGGTTGCCAGGGGTAACCAAGTCGTAGATGCCGATGGCCAGCATCAGGCCGGAGCCGATATCCGTCGGCGCTCCCTGCACCTCGACGCCGCCGAGCAGGAAAGAGTCGGTGAGCACGATGCCGAGCGACGGGCTCTGCTGCTCGTTTTTCGACGCCTGCGCCACGACATCGATCTGATTGTCCAGCCGCACGCCGTCGCGAGTGATCGCCAACTGCACGGTGTCGCCCACCGAGTAGTTCAGCACCAGAGCCTGGTTGAACTCCGCCACGCTCGTGACGGTGGTCGAGCCAACCACCTCGATCACGTCGTCAGGTTGCAGCAGCCCGTAACTGGGGCCGGAAGACATCACCGAGACCACGCGCGGCGCCCGCTCCACAGACAGACCGGCTGCCCGCAGTGCCGCCGCCTCCGTTGCCCGCTGGGCCTCCTGCGTTGTCACGCCGACGGCAACTTGCCCGATGGGCAGGCCGACCGGGTAGTTGACCACCTGCGGGATAACCGCTTCGTTCTGGCGGTAGAAGGCCGGCAGCGCCCGCGCCAGGCTGACCGTCTGGCTGCCGACCGCCACGCCCGCCACCTGCAGCTTGCCCGTCGTGGGATACGTCGTGGCCCCTGACACGCTGAGCCGGGTCTGGCTGTCGCCAGAATAGAGGTCAACCAGCCCGCCAGCCGACCACACCACCAATGGCAGACGCACTGAGGCTAGCCCGAGTGCGAGTACGACAAAGGCGAACGCGGCAGACATCGCGGTCCAGCGCTCGCGACCAGTAACACGACGCAGGGTCATGCGAGCAACAATACCGTGTCATTGCATGAGCGGGCCTGACATGAGGTTGAATAGTAAGAAGGAAAACAGAGGCGAACAATGCAAGATCCTGATAAAGACCCATCCGATCAAGACCCGGATGACGACGACAACGATGATCTGCCCGACGACTGGGCAGACCAGCTGATGGCCAACATGAACGGCATTCCCGGCATGGATTCGTCGGCGATGGCCGCCCAGATGCGACAGTTCCTCGACGCCGACGGCAACATCGACATGAACAAGCTGATGGGCGGGCTGCGGTCGGCCCTTGGCCAGGCGATGGCCGGCTCAGACCCAGCCTCCGGCATGAACTGGAAGAACACGACCACCGCCATCACCCGGCTGGTGGCCGCACAGGGCAAAGACCCGCAACCGGAGCCGCCGACCAGCGAAATGCTTGACGCCTTCAGCCTGGCCAGCCTGTGGCTGGACCAGGCGACGGTATTCGACGGCTCGGCGATGCGCCTGGAGCTGTGGAACCGCGAGCGCTGGGTGAAAGAGACGATGGGCGCCTGGCAGTCGATCGCCGCGCCAATCGCCTCCCGGCTTGGCGACGCCCTGATCGATCTGATCACCGAAAACCTGTCGGGTGAAGGCAACCCCATCGCCGGGCTGTCTGGCATGACAGACATGCTGGCGCCCATGATGCGGTCGACGGCCGGCGAGTTCTATTCGGCGCGCCTGTCGCGCGCCATCGCCGACCTGGCCGCCGCCACACTCTCCGGCACCGACACAGCCCTGCCCGTTGTGCAACCGCCGGCCATTGCCCTGCTGCCGCGCAACATCGAGGAGTTCACCGCCGGCCTTGTGGCCCCACCGACCGACACCAGCGTCTTCCTGCTGATGCGCGAGATCGCCCGCCAGCGCCTGTTCAACGCCACGCCGTGGCTAGGCCCGCAGCTGCTGGCCCTTATCGAGCACTACGCCCGCGAGATCACCATCGACCCGAACACCCTGCGCGAGGGCTTCGACGTCGACCAGCTGGACCAACTGGTGCCCGAGCGTCTGGCAGAGATGTCGGCACAGATGGAAGACCGCCTCTTCCGCCCCGCCTCGACGCCGGAGCAGCAGGCGATCTTGTCGCGCCTCGAGGTTCTGATCTCGCTCGTTGAAGGCTGGGTCGAAACCGTCGTCAGTCAGGCGGCCGCGCCATGGCTGGCGTCGCAGGCCGCGCTCACCGAGACGATGCAGCGCCGCCGCGCCGCCGGTGGCCCGGCCGAGCAGGCCCTGAAGGCACTGCTCGGGCTGGATCTCGGCTCGCGGCGCGTGCGTGAGGCGGCGAACCTGTGGGCAGCCATCGGCCATGACCGCGGCATCGAGCAGCGCGACGCCATCTGGCACCACCCCGATATGCTGCCGCAGGCTGAAGACCTTGACGACGTCCTTGGCTACGTCGCCAAAACGTCCGCTGACGCCGCCCCCGATGCTATGGACACCCAGCTCAACTGGCTGGTCGACCAGTGGCGCAAGGACTCCGAGGCCTGAACCTTAAGTTGATGGACGAAAAACTCGTCTTGACGGACGGCCTTCCACACGGTAGCGTCGAATACGGCCCCCGGGGGTGCTGGTCGCAGGGGAAGGCGAACTAGCGCCCCGGGGCCTTTTTCTTGCCAAAAACACCGTTTTCTGCCCGACACGCCGCGTGAATCGGCGCTCAGCGCACATGATGCCCGGTGTATTGACTAGAGTCATCAGTTGAACGTGGCTGCGTGCAATTGCGTGGCCCACGAGCTGGAAGGAGTGCAGCATGGCTGAAGAGGCATATGATGGCGAGTTCTACTGCGTCAAGTGCAAGGCCAAGGTAACGTCCCAGGGTCACGTAGTCGTCAACGACAAGGGCACCCGTATGGCGAAGGCCAAGTGCCCCGTCTGTGGCACCAATCTGAACCGCATCTTGGGCAAAGCCTGACAGTACGAGCTTCATTAACGACTACGGTGGGCGAGCAATCGCCCGCCGTTTTCGTTTCCCCGGTGTTGTCCGTCCCAGTGCCGGTGTTGTCCAGCAGGCCCTGGGGGTTGCGCCGGTGGTGCCGCGTTCGCCAGACTGGGCATGTGACCATGAAACTACGCGCCGACCTGGTACCGCTGCATGAGGGGCAATGGCGCCTGATCAGCCCGGACGGCAGCTGCTGCACCCTGCACGACCCGACGGAACAGACGATAGACGCCCTGCGCTCAGGCTGCCATGGTTACCCCGTTGCGCTTGACGGCGCGTTCGAGCAGTCGCTCGCCAGCCACCAGTTGCTGTCAGAGACACTTGCCAACGGCCAGGCCCTTGTCATCGGTGGCGGGCTCGCAGCGGCGGAGACGACGCTCGCCCTGGCCCAGACCGGCGCCAAAGTGCTGATCAGCGCCCCGGAGCCGTCGCTGGTGGCACTTGATCCGCTGGGATTCCACACCAGTGCGGCCTCCGCCGTACGCGCCTGGGTGACCGGGCGCTGCCCCGCCGCCCGGATCGAGACGGCCCCGCACTGGACGTCCATCACACCGGTGCACGCCAGTATCGTGATCGTGGCCACAGCGACAGTGCAGCCAGACAGGGCCATCACGGATCATCTGTCGCGCCAGCGGATACCGCACCTGGTGGTGCGGGCCCACCACGACTTGGCGACGATCGGGCCGCTGGTCGACGCCAGCGGCCCCTGCCTGGCCTGCCTCGACTTGACCCAGGCCGATCACGACCAGTTCTGGCCCGCCACGCTGGCGGCGCTGATCACCCGCCCGTCGCGTCCCACCACCATGGCGGCGCACTGGGCCGGTGCGCAGGCCGCCATCGAGGCAACGTGGTTCATGCAGGGCGCCGGCACCACGCTGCGGGCGTCGACAATCGAAGTTGACGCCGCGCACGCCGGAGTCGCCCGCCGCCGCTGGCAGCCGCACAGCGACTGCGCCTGCCAGTGCCCGCCCGCCTTGTTGGCGCAAGCCGCCTAATCGTCGGCGACCATGCCGAGCACGGCCTCGCCGTACCTCTCGAGTTTCGCCGGGCCAACCCCGCTGACGGCCAGCAGCGCCTCGGCCGTCGCCGGCCTCGCCTCGGCGATGGCGATCAGCGTCGTGTCGGAGAACACGACGAAGGCCGGCACCTTGTCGTCCGTCGCCCGCTGCAGCCGCCAGGCCTTGAGCGCCTGCAGCAGTTCATCGGAGTAGCTGGAAGGGCAGTCGGCGTGGCGCCCCAGCTTGATGTCTGCACCAGCCAGCAGCGCCTTGCCGCACACCCGGCAGGTGCGCAGGCGCTTCTTCTGCCGCGGCGCCTGCGGCTGACGGGCTTGCAGGGTTTCTGGGGCGCTGATGAACCGGCTGGGACGGCGCCGCGAGCCGTCCCACGACAGGTAAAGCCACCGCTTGGCGCGGGTGACGCCGACGTACAGCAGGCGGTTTTCCTCGGCCAGTTGGTCGGGCGTGGTGGCCAGCGCGAAAGGCAGCAGGCCCTCCTGCACGCCGATGATCGCCACAGCCTCGAACTCGAGCCCCTTCGACGCGTGCAGCGTCGCCAGCACGACGCCCGGGGCGGCCGGGGCCTGCTGCTCTTCGGCCTGCTGCTCGACGCGCACCATCGCGGCAGCCACCGTCTCGCCCGGCGGCAGTGCCTCAAGCATCATCGCCAGCGCCTGCCATGATTCCCAATTCTCGCGTTGGCGGCCCTGGCCGTCCGGCGGTTCTGGCGTCCAGCCAAGACCAACCAAAGCGTCACGCAGGGCGCTGGACGGGTCGTCGGGGCGCGTGGTGGCCAGCCCGCGCCAGGCCGCCAGGGCGGCCTTCACCTCGGCGCGCTCGTAGAAGCGCTCGGCGCCGCGTACAGTGTACGGAATACCGGCCGCCGCCAGGGCGGCCTCAACCAGCACCGACTGCGCGTTGACGCGGTACAGCACCGCCATGCTTGCCCAGTCGACACCGTCCTTTGCCCTGTCTGACAGCCAGGCGACCAGGGCCGCGATCTCGCTGGGGGCGTCGGCACACCCCATCTGGGTGACCGGCGGTTCCTCTGCCTGGGCCGCCGCCCGCAGGCGGACGGCCTTGACGCGCCCCTGCGACCGGGCCGCCAAGGCGTTGGCGTACGACACGACGACGCCGGACGAGCGGTAGTTTCGGGTCAGCTCGAACCGCCGGGCGGCCGGGAACTCCTGGCCGAACCCGAGCAGGTAAGCCACATTGGCCCCGGCGAAGGCGTGTATCGACTGGGCCGGGTCGCCGACGACCATCAGGTCATCGCTGTCGCCGAGCCAGGCCTTCAGCAGGGCGTGCTGCACCGGCGAAACGTCCTGGTACTCGTCAACGACGAAATGCTGGTACTGGGCGCGCACCTGCTGCGCCACCCCCGGCTGCTGCATCATGAGGCCCAGTGTCACCAGCAGGATGTCATCAAGGTCAATCACGGCGGCCCGGTGCTTCACCTGCTCGTAGGCCGTGATCACGGCCGCCACCTGCTCCGGGGCGACGCCGCCAACGGAACGCCCGGCTGACGCCGCCACCGGCACGTACATGTCCGCCGGCACGTTGCACACCTTCGACCAGCTGATCTCGCCCGCCAGGTCGCGCAGCCGGGCGGTGTCGACGGCGACGCGGCAGCGGCCGGCCGCCTCGGCCACCAGCGGCAGTACCTTGTCGCGTACCGGCGGCAGCGGCGAATCGTTGACACGCGGCCAGAAGAACCGGGCCTGCCGCAGCGCGGCCGAGTGGAAGGTACGGGCCTGCACCCCGGACACGCCCAGGCCGGACAGGCGCGAGCGCATCTCGCCGGCCGCCTTGGTGGTGAACGTCAGGGCCAGCACCTGGCTGGCCGTCACCTGGTCGGTGGCGACAGCGTAGGCGATGCGGTGCGTCAGGGCGCGGGTTTTGCCGGTGCCGGCGCCGGCCGTCACGACGACGGGCCCGCCGATCGCCTGAACGATGGCGGCCTGCTCTGGATCAAGGCCCCTCAGGATCGCGTCAACTGCCATGCGCTCAACCATACGACCCCCCACCGACACTCAGCCGGGCAACTGGTCAAGCGCCAGATTCAGCGTCACGACGTTGACCCTTGGCTCGCCGATGAAACCAAGGGTGCGGCCCAAAGTGTTCTGCCGCACGACGCCTGCCACCTGGTCTGGCGTCAGCCCCCTGGCGCTTGCCACCCGGTTTATCTGGATGGCGGCATACTGCGGGCTGATGTCAGGGTCGAGCCCAGACTCGGACGCCGTCACGGCGTCGGCCGGCACCGCAGACTCAGCCACCCCATTGAACGCCGCGATCGCCGCCCGGGACGCCGCGATGCGGGCCACCAGCTCTAGGTTGTCCGGGCCGAGGTTCGACCCGCCGGACTGCGTCGCGTCGTAGTCGTGCACAGACAGCCGCGGCTGGAAATACTGGGGCAACGGATTGCCGTCCTTGTCGGAAAACGACTGACCGACCAGCGACGAGCCCACGACGGTGCCAGACTGATCTGTGACCAGCGAGCCATTGGACCGCCCCGGGAACGCGACCTGCCCGATAGCCGTCATGACAAGCGGATACACGACGCCCAGCAACACGGTCAACACCAGCATCGCCCGCAGCGACACCAGTGACGCCTTGCTCCAGCGTTTCAGACTCTTTTTCATGGCCACCCCTAATACCCCGGGAACAACATGACGACCAGGTCGATCAGCTTCATGCCGGCCGCCGCCACAATGATGCCGCCTAGCCCGTAAACCAGCAGGTTGCGGCTGAGCGCCCGCGCCAGATTGGTCATGTGATACGGCACACCGAACAGCGCCAGCGGGATCAGAATGCCCATCACGAGGGTGCTGAATATCATGGCAGAAAGCACCGCCGAGCTGGCCGAATGCATGTGCAGGATGTTGATGCGTTCCAGCCCGGGGAACAGCCCGATGAACAGCGCCGGGAACAAGACGAAATACCGCACGATGTCGTTGGCCATGTTGAACGTGATCAGCGCCCCGCGGGTGGCCATCTGCCGGCGACCGATCTTGACGATGTCAACCACCTTCGACGGGTCGTCGTCAAGAATTATCATGTTCGCCGCCGCCTTGGCCTCTGGGGTGGCCGAGTTCATGGCGATGCCGACATCTGCCTGCGCCAGTGCCGGGGCGTCGTTCGCGCCGTCGCCCGTCATGGCGACGAAGTGGCCCGCCGCCTGCTCGGCGACGATCAACGCCAGCTTGTCCTCCGGGTTGGCATCGCCGACGGCGGCGTCGACGCCAATCTCGTCGCCAATCGTCTGCGCGGTGATCGGGTTGTCGCCCGTCACCATCACCGTGCGCACCCCCAGCGCCCGCAGTTGGCTGACGCGGTCGGGCACACCGATGCGCACGACGTCTTTCAGATGGACGACGCCCAACATCCGGCCCCGCTCGCCGGCGGGCTTGATCGCCACGACCAGCGGGGTGCCGCCGGTGCGGGCGATGGGATCGGTGCAGGCGTTCACCTTTTCAACCGCCTGCTTGGACGGCTTGCTGCCCTCCTGCTTCAGCCAGGCCAGCACAGACGACTCAGCGCCCTTGCGCACGCTGGTGCCGTCGGCCAAGTCGCGCCCGGAGATGCGGTACTGGGCGCTGAAGGCCACGGCAGTGCTGCCGGCCAGCCGGCCCGGGTCGGCCTCGATGCCAAGCAGCCTCGCCTGTTCAATGATCGAGCGCCCCTCATATGTCGCGTCGCCAACCGAGGCGAGCACCGCCACCCGGATCAGTTCGTCGGCGCTGCCGCCTCCGAGCGGCACGAACTCGCTGACGTGGCGCTCACCCTGCGTCACCGTGCCGGTTTTGTCAAGCAGCACCGATGTGATGTCGCCGGCCGTCTCAAGGGCGCGGCCCGAATCGGCTAGCACGCCGCGGGCGAGCAGCTGGTGCATGCTGGCGATGCCGGTCACAGACATCAGAGCCGCCACCTCTGTCGGTATCAGGCAGACGACCACAGCCACCAGCACCGGGATCGACACGCCCGGCGCCACAGACGAGACGATGACGTTCAGGGTGATGGCGACGGCGACGAACGCGAACGAGAACGAGGCCAGCAGGGCGAACAGCGCCAGTTCCTTCGGCGCGCGCTGCCGGTGGGCGTGCGAGGCCAGCGTGATCATGCGGTCGACGACAGACTGCCCGCCCGGCGCCGTCACACGCACCACCATCCGGTCGGACAGCAACACGGTGCCGCCCGTGACGGTGTTGCGGTCGCCGCCGGCCTCGCGGATCACCGGCGCCGACTCACCGGTGATCGCCGACTCGTCGACCATACCGATGCCGGCGACGACCTCGCCGTCCGTCGGTATCGTCTCGCCAGCCTCAAGCACGATGATGTCGCCTTGCCGCAGCGCGGAGGCGTCGACAATCTGCTGCGTCGCCCGCCGCGCCTGCGAGTCGCCTCTCGGGTCGTAGCGCAGCACTTTGCGCACGTCTTGGCTGTGGACGCCCCCGCCCAGGCTGGCGACCTGCTGCCTGCCGCGCCCCTCGGCCAGCGTCTCGGCGAACAGGGCGATGTACAGGGTCAACCAGATGGCGATGGCGATGGCCCAGCTGAAGCTGCGCGGCACCGGGCTGCCGCCGGACATCGGCGGCGCGGCGCTGAACATCTGGCCGATGGCGGCGATGGTGGCCAGCAGGGCGCACGCCTCCGTGAGCATCAGCACGGGGTTGTGCCACAGGATGCGGGGATTGAACTTGTGCAACGCCTCGAACAGGAGGCGCCCGATCGGCAAGAAGGCACTGGTTCGTGGCGACATGATCACCTCAGTCCTTCGGCGAGCGGCCCGGCGGTCAGTATGGCAAAGAACGTCGGCACGCCGATGAACAAGATCAGCGTCGTGAGCAACCCGATGAACTGGGGACGGCGCAGGGGCAGCTCGCCCACGCCGCGCGGCGCCTTGTCCTGGGCGGCGAACGCGCCGGCCAGCGCCAGTACAATGGCGATCACAAGGAAACGCCCGAGCAGGATCATCAGGCCCAGCACGGTGTTTAGCCATGGCGTGTCGGCGTTGAAGCCGGAGAAAGCCGACCCGTTGTTCACCGCGGCCGAGTAGAAGGCGTACAGCATCTCTGAGACACCGTGCGTGCCGGAGTTGCCCATGGCCTGGGTGAGTAACTCAGTGCGCACCGGCGGTATCGCCAGGCTGATGGCCATGCCGAACAGTGCCACCATCGGCACGATGAGGATGCCAAGGCCCGCCAGCTTCAGCTCCGTCGGCCCGAGCCGCTTGCCCAGCAGCACCGGGGTGCGCCCGACCAGCAGCCCGGTGAGGAACACGGCGATCACCATCAGGATCAGTATGGTGTACAACCCGGAGCCGATGCCGCCCGGCGTCACCTCGCCCAAGATCATGTGCAGCATCGCCACCAGCCCGCCGAGCGGGGTGAACGAGTCGAGGTTCGAGTTGATGGCGCCGCCGGTGGTGCCGGTGGTGGCGGCGGTGAAGACGACAGAGCCGATGATGCCGAACCGCTGTTCCTTGCCCTCCATCACGCCACCGGCCAGCTCGGCGGCGGTCAGACCCCAGTAGGCGGCGACGAACAATATGCCCATGGTCGCGGCGACGACGTCGCCCAGGCGGTGGTCGTCGACCATCTTGCCGAAGGTGCGCGGCAGGGCAAACGGCACCACCAGCAGCAGGTACGACTGGAACATGTTGGTCATGGGCGTCGGGTTTTCGAGGGGGTGGGCCGAGTTGGCGTTGAAGAAGCCGCCGCCGTTTGTGCCAAGCATCTTGATGGCCTCCTGCGAGGCCACGGGGCCCCCCGGTATGGCCTGGGTGCCGCCGGCGATCGTGGTGATCTGGGTGAACCCCGTGAAGTTCTGCACCACCCCGCCGATGATCAGCCCGATCGTGGCCACCATCGCCAGCGGCAGCAGCAGACGGATGTTCGTCCTTATCAGGTCGACCCAGAAGTTGCCGATGTCTTTGGTACGCCTGGCCGCCAAGCCCCGCACCAGGGCGATGGCGACGGCCAGCCCGGCCGCCACCGAGACGAAGCTTTGCACGGCGAGGCCGGCCATCTGCACTGTGAAGCCCATGGTCTGCTCGGGCGAATACGCCTGCCAGTTGGTGTTGCCGACGTACGAGGCGGCGGTGTTGAACGCCACCCACGGGCTCACCGGGCCGTGGCCAAGCGAGAACGGCAGCCACTGCTGGCACCGCTGCATCGCGTAGAGCAGCAGCATGCCGACCGACGAGAACGCCAGTACCGCCCGCAGGTAGCCCCGCCAGGATTGCTGACGTGCCGGGTTGACGCCGATCAGCTTGTAGATGACCTTTTCGACCCGCCAGTCCTTGTCCGTGGTGAACATGCGGGCCATGTAGTCGCCGAGAGGCACATACACCAATCCGAGCGCCAGCATCAGCGCCGCCAGCGATGCCGCCGCGTACCACCACTGCATCAGAACCGCCCCGGATCGACGAGGGCAATAATCAGATAGACCATGGCGGCGATGCCGAACAGCACAGCCACCGCATCGATGACGATCACAGCCGGGCTAGCACTCTTCCGAACGCACCGAAGCCCAGGAACAGGGCGATGGTGCCCAAAACGAACACCAAGTCAAGCATGAAAATCCTTCCAGAAAGCCGGGCCCTAAAAATGCCCAACCAACGATATGTTACTCCTGCCACTAACTGTCGGACGCATGCCATACCCTTGAATTATGCATATCAGCGCGGCGACGACACCTCATGGCGCCATCGCGTGCGCCACCTGGTCCGAATTGTTACACAACGTGGCCCAATTCTTCGAACTGCCCAGCGATCCCTTCGTCACGGACACGCTGCTGGTGCCGTCGCACGGGCACGGGCGCTACATCGCGCAGCACCTGAGCCACCATCTCGGAGGCCCTGCCGGTGTCGCCGCCGGCATTGACTTCGCAACCGCCGACCAACTGGTTGCTCGCCTGCTGGGCGACGATCCGTGGGCCGGCCCGGCTTTCGACATCACCGTGGCCGACTTGCTGGCAGACGCCCCCAGCTGGGCGCCCGGCAACGGCCTTGGCTTCGCCCGGTACGCCGCCGGCCTGCTGCGCGGCTACTGGCATCACTGCCCATCGATGCTGCAAGACTGGGCGGCCGGTGAGTTCACCGGCCCGGACGGGGCGCCGCTGCCGCCGTCCAATACCTGGCAGCCGCTGCTGTGGCAGGCGCTGTGCGCGCGGCTCCCTTTTCCGGACCCTGTCACCGCCCGCGTGCGGGCGGCTGACCTGCTCACTGGCGGCCGCACCGGCGCCGTGCTCGTGGCGCCGCCGCCGCCACTTGACCGCCCCCTGATCGACGCCCTGCTCGAACGCGGTTCGCCGGTGTGGGCGCTGCGCCCGGCTCCAGATGACAGCTGGCCCCGCTATGCCGCCGCCTGGCCCGCCGGCTGGCCCGTCGCCGCCACCACCCCGGTGGCTGGTGGCTCGCTGCTGGCGTCTGTTCAATCACAGCTGACCACCGGCCAGCCAGCCGGTGAGCGGGTGGCCGACGCCAGCATCCAGATACACGCCAGCCACGGCCCCAACCGCCAGGTACAGGTGCTGCGCGACGCCCTGTGCGCTGTGTTCGACGAGCTGGGCGACCTCGAGCCGCGCGACGTGCTGGTGCTCTGCCCGGATCTCGACGTCTACGCCCCGCTGCTGCAGGCGGCGTTCGGCCCGTCGAGCAGCCATCCGGCTAACGCCCTGCGGCTGGCCGCGCCCCAGCGGCAAGAGAACTGGCTTGTCACGGGCCTGATCGACGTGCTAACCCTCGGCCACCACCGCGCCACCGCCGACGAGCTGGCGTACTGGTGCCGGCACCGCGGCGTGGTGCAGCGCTTCGGGTTTGCGCCAGACGACCTCGACCGGCTGGGCGACCTGCTGGCGCAGGCGGGCGTCGTCTGGGGTGTTGACGGCTCGCAGAGGGCGGCCGCCGGGCTGGCGGCGCGCGACGGCACCTGGCTCGATGGCGTCCAAAAGCTGCTGCTGGCACTGGCGACGGACGACGTTCTGCGGCGCGACCCACCGGTCGTGCCGGCGTCCGGCGTGCGATCGGAGGACGCCGATCTTATCGGCGTGCTCGCCGAGCTCGTATCACGGCTGCGGCGCGCGCTGCTTGAGGCGGCTCAGCCCGCGCCGCTGCGGGTCTGGGCTGAGCGCCTGGCGCAGACAGCCGCTGACCTTTTCGCCCCGGACGACTCGTCGGACTGGTGCTGGCAGCAGCTTAACGAGCAGCTGGCCAAGTGGTCGCGCCACCCGGCAGATGTGCCACTGGCCAGCGATGACGTCGTCTTGCTTCTTGACAAGATGGCCAGCCGGCGGGGGCGGTCGACGGACGGCAACGGCGACATGGTGGTGCGCGCGCTGGGGCAGCTGCAAGGTGTCAGCTTCCGGGTGGTTTGCGTCGTCGGGCTTGACGACGCCAGCTTCCCCACCCGGGCAACTCAGGTGGCCGACGACCTGCTGGCGGCGGCGGGGCAAAACGACGACAGGCAGCGCAGCCGCGCCTGGCTGCGCGACGCGCTGCTGGCCGCCGGCGACGCCTTCATCGTTCTCACGCGGGGGGCTGACGAGCGCACCGGCGCAACCCTGCCGGCGCCCGTCGTGATACTTGACCTGCTGGCGCTGTGCGGTTTTCCCGGGCAATGGCAACCCAACGCCGGCGCCCCATCAATAGTGCGCCGCCACGCCCTGCAGCCCTACGCCTGGCCGGCGTTCGTGACCGACGGCGACCACGCCCCCACAAGCTACGATGCCCGGGCGCTGCTGTCGGCGCGGCGCCTGTCGCAGCCGGCGCCGCCGCCCGCCCCGCCCGGGTGGAAACAGCTCGGCGGGGCGGCCACCGCACCGGGCCCGCTGACCATCGACGACATCGAGAGCTGTCTGTCCAACCCCGCCCGTTACCTGCTGCGCCAGGCCTGCGGGCTGGTGCTTGTCGACGCCCCGCCGCCCGCCGACGGGCAACTGGCCACGGAGCTCGACGCGCTGGGGCGTTGGACCATCGGCCAGACGCTGTTCGACGACCTGGTGACAGGCAGCGACCAGGCGACCGCCAGGGCACGGGCGCTGGCGCTTCCGGGATGCCCGCCGGGGCGGCTGGGGGCGGCCGAGGTCGATCGTGTGATGGTGCAGGCTTCAGATCTGGCGGGCGCGGTGCTTGCCTGCGGTGACGTCGACGACACTGTCGCCGTGGATAGCGTGCTGGACGGCGTGCGGGTGTCCGGGTCGGTGGCGCTGCGCGGCGGCACGGTGGTAGTGGCACGCTACGGGCGTCAAAAAACAATGCAACTGCTGTCGTGCTGGGTGCGGCTGCTGGCGGCGTCTGCCAGCGGGCGGTTGCTGACGGGCCAGGTGATCTCGACGTCCGGCCGGCTGCAGCTGACCGCGCCGGACGCCGAGCGCGCCGGCGAGCTGCTGGGCCAGATCGCGCAGCTGGTGGCTCGCGCCGCCCACGAGCTGGTGCCGCTGCCGGTTGAGACGTCGGCGGCGCTGATGGGAGTCATCGGCGGCCCGCCCGACGGCGCGAACCGCAGCCAGACGCTGCGGAAGGCCGCCGCCGACGCCTTCAACGGGCGCTTCGGAGAGGGGCGGCACCCGTCGTGGCAGATGCTGCTGGGCACGGCATCGCTGCCGGAGCTTGAACGGGTCGGCCCGCCCGGGCTGGCCCAGCTCAGCGACTGGCTGTGGCGCCCGGTGATCGCAGCGCTTCGGGGGCAGCCATGACGGAACCTGAAATGCGGCCATTCGACCTTCGCGCCCCCCTGCCAACAGGGCTGACGGTGATAGAGGCCAGCGCCGGCACGGGAAAAACATGGGCCATCGCGGCGCTGACGGTGCGGTACCTGGCTGACGGCGTGGTGCAAGCGCCAAACCTGCTGGCCGTCACCTTCACGCACCTGGCCAGCGCCGACCTGCGCTCAAGGCTGTACCAGCGGCTGCTCGAGGTGGTCGCTGGCGCCGAGGCGGCACTGGCCGGCGGAACTGTGCCAGCGGATGAACTGACGGCGCTGGTTTGCGCCGGCCCGGCAGATGCCGCCGCCGCGCGGCTGGACCGCCTGCGGCAGGCGATCGGCGACTTCGACGGGGCCACCGTCGCCACGATCCACGAGTTCTGCCGGCGCGCCAGCGACTGGCTGGGCCCGGTGGAAGGCGCGCGGCCGGCCATCATTGACGACGACACCTGTGCCGACCTGGCGGAACAAACAGTGGCGGACGTCACGCTGGCACGCCTGCTCAGTGGGGCCGTGAGCCCGAACGCCGACACCTGCCGGGCGCTCGGCCGGGCTGCCCTGGCAAACCCGGAGCTGCGCATCGTGCCGGGTGACGACGAGGCCGGCCGCTTCGCCGAATCCTGCCGGCGCGAGTACGCCCGGCGCAAGGCGGCGCTCGGCATCTGCGACTTCGCCGATCTGGCGCTGCGGTTGGACGGCGCACTGTCGCAGCCCGGCACAGGTGACGCCGTGGCCACGATGCTCGCCGACCGTTACCAGGTTGTGCTGGTCGACGAGTTCCAAGACACCGACCCGGTGCAATGGTCGATCCTGCGCCGGGCGTTCGCCGGGCGGCGCCCGCTCGTGCTGGTCGGCGACCCAAAGCAGTCGATTTACGGCTTCCGGGGGGCCGACGTGCAGGCCTACCTGTCGGCGGTCAAGGATGCCGATGACACGATGACGCTGCCCGTCAACTACCGCAGCGACGACAGCGTGGTCAAGGCCATAAACCAGGTGTTCGCCGGGGTCGACTTCGGGCAGCAGCAGGCGGCCATCCCGATGCGCAAGAGCACGGCGGCCCATCAGGC
>Ga0123354_10002325_pt1 | contig 24915 bp, 17 predicted proteins | sample TergutLab28metaG_2_FD_97872 | JGI IMG/M metagenome (GOLD analysis project Ga0123354, IMG submission 97872) | Labiotermes labralis P4 segment gut microbial communities from Petit-Saut dam, French Guiana - Lab288 P4 | ecosystem: Host-associated > Arthropoda: Insects > Digestive system > Gut ...
AGTATATACCATGTTTAAAATATTCAGTACTTATATTTGTTGAATAAATATATAAAATGCAACTTTAGAGGTTAGCGGTGCGGTACGACCACTATAGTTGACATTAGGCGTCAAAAGGTTAATGTTATCTCTTTACGAATATAAGTATAGTTACATTAACGTTGTCAATAAACAACGGTGTTTATCAGGACATGACCTAATTTTCAAAATGTGGAAGGGAAGTAAGAAGCTGTAATAAATGGCCAGCTGATAAAAACAAATTATAACTATAGATGGCTGCGCTGCAGTTTTCATTGGGTTAATTTCAGGTATCTGTGTAATGGTCTTCAGCAGGAACAAGTTGAAAGTTAGGACTTCACAGTTACAGAGGTCCTTACGTGTCTACACAAAACACACACACAAAAACTTAAACATAATGTGAAATTCAAGTTACCTTATATTTTTTTGTCCATTCGTGTCAAAGCTTCCTTTATTAATCTCAGGTAAATATTTATGGCCATGAATAAACTAAAAATTTAATGGTTTCATTACAGAAATCCTCTCAGCAAAATCATGTAGGCGATGGAATTAAGAATCTGTTCGCATTCAGTCTTAGCTCTGTAGGTGCTGGATTCAAACCTGTCCGCCTACAAGTCCTTACTGTTGACAAAACGTTTAGTCCAGACCGAGTCGGACCACACGAAAAGAAATTCTCTTCTTTTTTCTTATTTTTTAGCAATTGGTCAATTTCTGGTTTAAACAGCATGCACTAAATTTACGTCAAGATATTTCGTAAATATTGGCGTTTGTGTTTCCACTTGTGCGAACTGTGCTTTTAGGGCAATCGAATCAATAACCAATCACGGCAGCATAAGTAATGGATTTTTCGGTTAATGATATGCAACCCGAAAACGTAAACACCCTTCAAACAAAGAGCTGCCTCAAAGACACATTATTATTATTATTATTATTATTACAGATTATTCTATTCATTGCAGATCCCAATGGCCGCGCGGTCTAAGGTGTGGGTCTGCGGCCGATAGCTTGCTGGGATTGCGGGTTCGAGTCCCGCCGGCGGCATGGAAGTCTGTCTCTTGTGAGTATTGTGTGTTGTCAGGTAGAGGTTTCTTCGACGGTGAAATACCTCGTCCATAGGAGTCCTACCCAGTGTGGGGGCTGTCGTTCCAGGGGGAAAAAATCTCCTCATTAATTTAACGAATATGTGGGTGTTATTGGAAGGTTGAAACTCCCGCTTTGCAGTAAAGAGTTTGTTGTTTTAGCCCAAATGTTCTTTTTTTCACGATTTCCTAAATCCCTGCCAACAAATGGTGGAATAGAGCCCTAATATATAAGTATGATATGACCGGAGTGGCCAATGCAAACTCAAGAAGCCTGACGTATATAAGAATTTGTCACAGTGATTTCAACAGTACTTTTTTTTTTGTTGTTGCTCAGAGACAGTATTCGAATTCATTGACTCTTGCGTGCAGCTCGGTTGATAGCAATTTGTCCTGCTGCAACCAGTTTTTTTTCACGATTACTAAGCAACCTTTTTTTGAACCCCTTCTTCCGCTGTACAAGCCAAGACTAATTTGTAATTTATGCACATTTATTCCATATTTTTGCCGTAGTACGAGCGACCTGTGCTACAAGGCTGCAAACATGCACGTTCAGATGCGTGTTTGCACCTATTTACTTGTACAATTTCATTTCGCAAGTTTCTCACGACTTTTATTAAACTCCAAATAATCGCAGCTGTACAGAATTCTTTTGCACATGAAAGTTGTATGTTTTGAATCACGTGAGCAAAGAATAGTTTTACAATTTTTAAGTGTTTGAAAACCGATTCGCCAGGCAATAGAACATGCAGTTTTCCTGGACCTGACGCCATGGACCAGACGAGCCACGCATGTAACGTAATATTACAGTATGCGGGACATGTAAGGGTGGATCACAAGCCGAGCGTTAATGATGTAAGGTCTGGGAGGTCTCGAGGTAGGTTCGCCGGCGTTCTGGTGGGCGTGAATTTTTTCGTGAGGAGGGTCCCTCATTTATTGCAGGGTTCATTGAGCGTGTCTAAACCATAGAGGATTATGAATGTTGCTGGTTCGAGTGGAATATATTCCTGTCAATTTCTGAACATTTCAGTGCTTTGATGTGGAATGAGCAAAATTCTATCCTGCCAGCGGCGAAGTTCACAGGTATTAATCTTTCCTCTACAGTTTTAGTTTACAGAGAAACCACCACCTACGTTCTTTTCTTTGTAATAAGTTCTATTATCGAAAACCCACACTATTGTCTTCAGTTGATAAAAAGTACTACTGTCCTTTTTTTATTTACATCTTAAAAATTCAAAAGTTGTAGCAAGGAGAAAAGGAGTTTTTGAACTTGTATTATTTGAAGCGTATAAAAATGTATAATGTGATTTGTTATGAGTATTTACTTTCCAGCGGTAATGATGGAAAGCAATGAAAATGTAATTAATTTGTTCAATCATCAGTTAAATTATTAGAAATCTTATTACATATTAAATAGTTTGATTTTGATGAATTGCAGGTAGAGTTAGCCTCTGCACATAGTGATATTCTGTTTAGTAAAACCACAGATGAACACGTGATGTACACAGAAATGAAGACTTTTTTCGGTGTTTTGCTTAGTATTTTGGGGGAATGAATCACATTCTACGATATAGTGTCCCAATCAGTGAGGTCTATTAAGCTAGGTCTAGCTTCATTTGATTCCGAATGGCTTAAAGCATTTTAAATCAGTAAAAATCGTTTATAGCAAATTGCGTAGGAATTCTTTATCGCGGAACAAGCCCACTGCAACGCAAATAAACAGAAGAACTGACAGGAACGCCCCTATGTTATAAAGCACAAATTAAACGCATAAATTTAATGGTATGATGTAAAGATTAAAATTTGATTGTATTCTTGCCTTATATGGCATGACTACCAGAAGAGCCGTAAGCAGCTGTTGTAATTTACAACAAGGCACAATGCAAGGCGGCAGAAGAAGCCATTAGAGTGCAACGGCCTGAAGGTGGGGCCGAAACGTGGAATACAAGTGTCGAGTCTGATGAACCTTCCGAAGACATTTTGGTAGTCGTCTACTTAACGTTCTAAACCCCAGTATTAGTATATTTACCTCAGGTTTGACTTCAAGAATTCTGCTTTCTTCCATCCGGTGTTTTTATGTGTTCCGTACGATTCTTACAAAAATAAACATTAATTCCCCTTACGGCATTCGACTGTTGGTTTTTATAACGTAAGAAGAGGCTACTGCGTTCTGTTTAACATAAGAACTAAACCCACATTTCATACGCTGGTTAATTTTTCTTTCAAAAGGCCACAACCAAACCTATCACCATTGAATAGACGGAGAAGAATATTCCACATGTAGGAATATATCAGGATAAATTAGTTCAATCACTGTCAGTTTCAACTGTCTAACACAAATTTCCCAAAGTTAAAAAGCAATTTGACGAGGGAACCTGGTCTTTTGCGTGCTCTAATTACAAATCTATTGAACGTTTTCCGAATATACAATTGAGGAAGGATATAAAGCAAGTCGAACTATTTTAATTTTGTTGTTTTGAAGTTATTTTTAATTTGTTTATTCAGTGATCTTTAATAAAATTTGTATTTTTTATTATTAAACCAACAAATGCACACATTATATACACTGTATAGTTTTCATAAAACCTCCAACATATTTCGGTGCTATAGCATCATCTTCAGGGATTTGTTACGTCAAATCCTCTAAGAACTAGTTAAAATATGTATTTTACATTCGTAATGATTTCATATTCTTGCTGTATCTAATTTTGGTCCACGTGAGTCTAATAAAAATTCCAGGTAGATCATGACTTCTTCTTTTTCAAAAGTTTAATCCCATAAATTTATGAGCTCCATGGCATAGAATATAGGTCTAGTTCATAAAACACGATAAGCATTTTTACCCTTTTAGTTAATATCATTCCTGCTTTCAATACACTGCCTGTAAAATGAACAATTCTCATCTGATGTTTCTTTTCAGATTACTTTCAGAGTCTATCAATTTACAAATAACATTTTATGTCTTTCTGTAATGACCACGTGTGTCCTAAAGCTACAGATCTAAAATAATAAGATAACCAAGCATAATTTTTCTCTTTCCTTTTCGTACATGATCAAAGGGAACCAGTTTTGGCGTGTCTTCTGAATTTTGTGTTGCGTAACCAGTGCGTGCCAACACTAAATAATGTGAGAATCTCATTATTTCGAGACACTTATAGTTTACTTTTGGAGCAATACTGGTGGGAAGCACGCGCCTTTACCAGGCTTTTGCCCACCATGCTCTACAACCAAGAAGGCAATTTTAAAAGGGAATCTTTCGTGCATACGAAAACCACAAAATTACGTGCACGGGTCTTTAACTTTTTTTAAAAAATGATATTTGTATCCAGGGCACCAGATCGTCAGGGCGACCAAATTGTGTACTGTAACACCTAATATTTCTGGGTATTTAGTATGAAACTTATTCCATGTCATCCTCCTGTTGTCACGAATTTTCAGGAGTATTCTAGATTTTTGGCAAATTTATGAAGGCGTATTTGTACATAACATTAAGATAAAAAAAAGCAGTTATGATTCAGCACACCATCTCGTGCTTAATCTTTGATTATGGCTGTATATTACGGACCATCGTCCTCTACGTGCCACTTCTGTACATACATTCACGTATTTATGAATACATAAATTTAAAGTAACTGACTTATTCTACACAGGAGTTCCTTTAATAATACTGCACATCATGCATCACCGTAGCATATACGCCGTTTCTGATATTGTGTAGTGTTTAGTTAACACTATGAAATATCACTTATTAAAAAGGGGCTAATTATTGTGTCATTTAAATGTGATGTTTCAACTGCAACAGCTAATATAGCTGATATAAAAGTGGAGCAATAATCACTAACCGCATGTAAGAAGCAGTTGGGATGAGGCAATCAATGTCTATTTCAGAGGACTACTTCGGTATGCATCCGAGGGTACTGAGAAAAACTACATAGCCTAAATGATAATATCCGGTAGTTCCATAGAAATTCTATCCTGATGGAAATTACTCCGCAGCAACCGTTGTACGTATATACGCCTGTGAGAATGCTTTTACGGAAAACATTATATCCAACGTGTAATATGTGTGTGTGAGCCTTCTTCAGCATCTGTAGCAACGTACTAAATGCACCCATCATGTCCCAGACCGAACTAGCATGGAACTCTTCGATTTACGTAGGAGTGGAACTTCCTTTTGCGACAGCAGGGTGGCTGACCAACACGAGGCCAACGCTCCGGATGGCACCATAAATTACGTGGAGAACAACAAGCGACGTCGTAACATTATCAAAACTTGCAAGCAGATCCGGCTAACGAGCTGTTTCGAGAAACCTTAATTTGGAAGCACTAAACATTGTACGTCCCACACAACCAAAATGTGTTAGTGTCATAATTTACGACGACATCTCTGTGGTTAGAATCTTGGCGAAGAGAAAACAACCCAGTCTGTTCCAGTCATAAAATAATACTGCTTGTGTGTTTTGGGACAGCATTCTCGGGAATTTAGAGCCAATTGCCTTTTTTGGAATTTTGAATGGCTTACAGAAGGAAATAGGTACAAAAGGAAGACGACCGAACAAGAACATACTTAAAAATATAAAAAGTAAAGACGCTAAGAGAAAAAAATAGAAAACTTGCAGTAATGAAAAAAAATGCCACGAAAGAAACCAGGATATAAATAAATAAACAAGTAAGGCAAGCGAAAAATAAAACACAGAATCAAGGAAAAGAAAGACGAAACAAAACATGAACGGCAAAAAAAAGACTAAGTTTTAGTTGTCTTTCTTTTTGTCTCTTTCCTCTTGGTTTTCTATTTTCAGTATTTTTATTCGCTCTTTTTTCCTTAAGAAATACAAATTCAGTAGCTTCAAATTCGGTGTACTCAGAAATGTAACTATGAAGCGTAGTTGCTCTTGGACATGACGTCTTGTAGTTTCTTACAATAGACGAATTCAGAAGATGGAGTCAAATGGCTTTCCGAAACGTTAGCAAATATCCACTCACCAACTACAGGTCTTCACCTTACAAAAGACAAAACGTTCTTCTTCACTATGATCCTATTTTGTTATATCCGACTTCGAACTAAGGTTTATATAATCGTAAAACTCGTAGAATATCCTATGACTGTCGTTTGTCCCTGTACAAAAAAGTCCTCGCTCACTCACCCATAGAAAGAAATCGGACTTGGAGTGCGTCCGGCAGCTAGATGAAGCAGAGAAACGATATCCTCTAAATGTACACAGCATTAACAATACGAAGACACATTCTGTGATGTTACACTTCGTCGACTCCTTAGTAATTACCGATGTTTTGAGAAAACGTACCGCCCCCTTCTGCGGGGTCATGCAGTCCATGAAGGGGAAATGCGATCCTCTAAACCTCTAGGAATTATTGAGCACTCGATACGGCGTAACATGCCAGAAGACATAAATATTCATCCACACTGATGTAAAAAGTAATCAATCCCGGCACACGTCTAGACAGATCCTGAGTTTGTCTAGGAATTTGAGGCTCCAAGATTTCAGGACATTCGGCACATAAAGGTGATAAGGTTTTCATCCTTACGCACCGGCCGTCTTTATCTCCCAGGTTATATTCCTGGTACTCACTTCTGTTAGAGATTCAGTCGCCCACAGGGCCACAGGGTGTAGTGCCTCAACCAACTGCGCACCGTCTGCCCCCTTCGAACTGATATAAGAACATAATATTTTGTATCGTAATAAAACATGCAGTTGACGAAGTATTGAATCAGTAACTAACGCGACTTGATGGCTTCCGAACACAGATATGATGAAATGCGACAATTTACTTCGGTGTACGGCAAAAAAGAAACGATTCAAACTGAGTATAGCCCTTCTCGAAGTCCTAGAAACTACAATCAGTGACCACTTTCGTGACAGTGAGTCGTCGACGTGACAGGAAATAGCTAAAAAAAACAGAGACACAGATCAAACAGTTTAGGAAGACATACTTTCAGATACGTTGACAATCTAAGGTCTTTGTTCTCCTGGGATGTTGCACGCCACAGGTTGGTAGCCCGTTACCGAAGTTTCGGGAAAACATGTTGGTCCAATCTGCAAGAGTCAAAAGACTTCTTGACCGCTGAAGGTGACACTGAAATACCGTCCCGAAGCTTTGGTAAGCAGTTACCAACCTACGCTACGCAAAATTCCAGACAACCGACGATCTGAACTACATCGCAGCGGAAGCCTGACATCTCCTAGGTTAAAATGTCAGTGAGATGTTTATTTACATCTATTGTTAAAATACGTGGTTTAGACACACTCGAAGAAAATAGTGAACAATTGGATTGTAATGGTCATGACGTGCTGCAAGGCATTAAAAAGTAGCATGCGCATTGACAATGCGGAGAACTACGAAAATATTCAGTACGAATAGTCGGTAATGCAGCTGAGATTAACAACAGTGACCTGTGTCAGGAATCTCTCTTTATTTTAAAATCAAAAGTACAATTTGTAACCCTGCATCCGCCCTTTCATGCTGTTTGAACCAACATATAGCTACCGTGCGAACTTCTGAGGTTAAATCACAACAAGAGTCATTTTATTTAGGGTTCTGAAGTAATGTTTGGTAATAAATATTAAAAAACATGTAACTCTTCAGATAGCGTGAAAACCTACGTTGGTCAACTAGAATAGGTCTGGATGATCGGGGTGTGAGTTGCAGGTGGTACAGTTTCTGTTCTCCAAAGTCCAGACTGGGTCTGGGGCCCACCCACTCTCCTATTGAATGAGTAAAAGAGTCTCTTTGTCCCGGGAACAAAGAGGCCTAAGCTTGAAGCTGGCCACCTCCTCCAACTAGTGCTAAGTTTCAAAATAAATGCAGCTATACATCTGTCCGCCCAACCTGTCTGCACGAAGTGCACAGGGACAAATTAACTTTTATAACAAATGTTAAAGGTTTCAGCTAGGCATGCGACGTGTTGAGTGCTGATAGATCGCAATGTACTTACAAGATGCAGTTGAAATTGAAATTCTATGTGAAGGTGCGAACTCTATAAGTTAAGTGTCGCAAATTTTATCTTGATAAGATATACATTCTTGTAAATATACACTGAAATATGTCACTAAATTTCACAATAATTAAACTATTGTTTGTATCCCTATATAAAACGAAATATTCGAAGAAAATGGGCGCCATAATTTACAGGTATCACTTTTTTTTTTGCAGTAAAACGTTTCCCCGTACGATTGTAACAGTTTTACTGTTCGTAATGTAGCAACTGCTTTCAGCGGTGGGACAGTTTTAGGTGCCCTTATTACAACTTCAGCTCTTTATAAGTGGGGCCTACTGTGGTTCTTATTTAAGAATAGTCATACCAGCAACGCTGTTTCTTTCTGTTACTATAGCAGCAGGTCTGTATGACCGCGTAACAGCACCAAGCTGTTCTACCACACAATACAAGAGCAAGATCACGGCCACGATGGCCCATTTTCAGTGAGGTAGAAGTGTAAATTCCTGAATTTATTGACACTCTCTTAATACTTCGATTTATAAATAAATCGAATATAAATTTCTTGTTCATATCCGTGCACTGACGTCATTATTTTATGTAAAAATCCGACTAATACACTAATTAACGTAACACCACTTCATTCACACTGTTACACAGCTACATGTTTCAGCCCTCCATTGGCCATCTTCATAGCATAATGATACATTTTGTGAGCAGCTTGTTATGTTATGTAGCAGCTGCCATCGGACAACTGCCATGTAACTGCCATGCTCTTCAACCCGATATTTACACCTGGACACGTATTTTGTTGACCCTGCTCACAAAATGTATCAGTACCCCCTGAAGATGACCCCTTGAGGGCTGAAACATGTAGGAGTGTAACAGTGGGAATAAAGTGGTGTTAATGTATATAGTGCTTTAGTCGAGTTTTGGGGTAACATAGTGAACATAAATGTATCACATAATTATTTGCCTAGTAACATATTTTTCGCCCAGTTTCATGTTATATCGTAGCTCAGTTTATTGATAGATAGAGAAGACGGGATATTAACATTGTGAAAAGTAGGTGGAAGGTTTGAATGTCTTATTCAAATTTTGTTCCTATGAGATAAGAAATATTCATAAAGACCCAATTTCTGTTTGTAGGATAGCCTGCCAAAAGTTCTGAGATGTGAACACATGGCAAGTTTCTTTCGCATGTTAGATTTTAAAATTCTTCCCCGCGCATAAAAATACATCTAAGAGATAACAGAGTTGTCAGCGTCGTCAGATTAGATAGACGGATTGATTACGTAACAAGGAGTGGAGAAAAAAGTTCGTAAAAAATTAGTCGAAACCCCTGAACAGAATAGGTCGTTTGAAAAATATCGCAGTAGAGAGAGACGAACGTTAAAAAGTGGAAGTGAAAATGTGGATAGATTCCCGGCAATGACATAGCGAGAGTATGACAATGAACCTTTAAATTGCTCAACACCAGAGACACTTGTACCTAGCTATCTGAGTGTTTACTGGTAACTTCATAAGAAGGACTGCACTTTGTGGATGTAACTGAAGTGTTTCTAAATGTGCAGATTAAATAAAAGTGACATATAAGTGGGCTCAGTGGTGAAAATTGTAATATTCTTCAGTGTCTACCAGTCAGAATACAGAGTAGGTTTTTGAGTGTAGAATACTGAGGGGAATATTTAGACCTAAGAAGAAGAAGAAGTAACAGAAGGCTGAATAAAAGAGCACACTGAGGGAACTCAAAATGTGCACTCCTTTTATACGCTGTTTTAAAAATTACCTCAAGTAAAACGAAAAGGCAGAACATACAGTGTACATATAAAACAGAAATCCATACAAAACTTCCGTCACTTGACAGACTTAGGTCCAGATGGGATGATAATATTAAAATTACCTTTAACATATAGTACAGGAGGATGCTGACCGGCATTATGTGTTCCAGGCTCAGAAATAGTGGCGGGGCTTGGTTTCTCGAACAGGTGGTTTAATACGTTGGTTTGCATGTTAACCCCTATAACTAAGGCACATCTACTAGTTACGTTCATTCAGCCACGGACGGAGCGATTCCGTACGTGATTGAACGCAGATTTTACGGTCGTGTTCTGCATGAGACACTAATCAATTCCACAGGCTTATAACAGATCCCTGCAGCTCACCGTGGCGAAGCATGCTAGCAAAAGAAATAAACTAGGGACAAGAAGATTTCTTCAGCTGTGGGAGAGGAGTGTCAATGCCATGCCAGAACGTATGTCCGTTCTGGATGGCTTACATCAGTTCTTTTTATTACCACCTGCCTTCCCTCTCCTTCAGAAAACCCCACCACCCAATAGAACGTTTCCCCATCAACTGCCTCATCTTCTGAGTAGTATGCGTTGCTGAAGCTGAAAAATCCAGGCCATTGTGATCAAGACGGGCGAGTTTATAAGCGGAGCTCAAACCGGCGAATCTCAGCATTCCGTCAGACACCACAACGCCAGCAACATGCTGCGGCAGGTGAGTGAACTTCATCCCACATTCCGTCATCTTTACATTGAAGATGACGTTCTGTAAAACCGTGCTGTTTTTTACATTATTTTTTTTTTAAAATTTTCCGCATAACGGTGACGTTACTTGTCATACATTACTCCAAGGTATGTTGTTTTACTCTTTGTGTTAGCTGTAGCACATACCTTTTAAAGTCGCTCCCTAGTGGGCTATTGTATTAAACACTTATACTTTGTGGCTCAGATTGATAAAATTTATACTTTTAAAATTTCAGTTGCGTGTATTTCGGAAAATAGACTGACAGTTTTTCAGCGTGGCGCACTGTACGAAAAAAAATGCGACGTTACAGTAATTTATTAAAAATTTTCAATTCGCCAAAAAGAAACGTTTTTAATACTAGTTAGATATATGCAGAAGACTTGTTATATTTTGTACTTCAAGACGGCGACTTAAAAAATTCGGCTAAGGGAACTTGGACAAGCATGAAGTGACAATTTTCAGTCACGCAGGGTGCAGTAAAAAGTGCAGAACTGTGTTATAAATATGTCGAAAACTTAAGTCCTATTGCGACTTTATTATTTCAACAAATATTTTTATTTTCTGGTCTTCGTCGCGTTCGATAAGAAACTGACAGATTATTGCTATTTGTGCAAGAGTAATAACATGTTATCTCTCGGTTATATCTCTCTTTTTTACTGTCATTATAAAAAAATACGCCCTGACGCTGCTTGTTCACAAATTCACTAACATTTAGTCAATAAATTTTAAAGCTAAAAAGTATTTACTACCATAAAAGCAGCACAATATATTACAGTTTTAAATTGGGCATTGGTAAGGTGTTTATTAAATTAATGTTAAGCCTAGTGAAATATTTTGTACGCCATAAATTTAGCGTTTATTAGAAATTTCTTACCTAATTTCATGAGGTAGGATCCTTCTTTAGAAAATAATGCTCTCGCCACTGAATTATACAAACGCATATAAATAACTTGAAAATTGGGACTATGACTGATTAATTAAATTATGAATCACAACAGGCTAGATGTCCCAAAGAATGGGCTTTAAAGGGAATAAATAGAACATTCTTCCCATGTCACTTCGTGTTTGAAACTAAAATGGAATTTACTCTCAGCTGCCTGTAGTCAGAAATGATGTAAATAAATAAATAAATATATATATGAAAATTCATTCTAATTACATAACTTTAAAATCACACAGTCAAAGTGAAATTGACTTAATAAATATCAGTTATTGAATAGCTATATGGCTAAGTTAGTCTGAGTAGCAGAGTCCCTTTTGTGAAACTGAGAGTAGCCCAGTTAGTCAAGAAATTCCCCTGCTTTAATGGAACCCAAACGTTACATCCTGTGTCGTAAGATAATGCCACAGGTACATTTCTCAAGATGAATTTAGTCCACATACTGACCCTAATATTTTAAGACTAATTTTAATATTATCTTCCCACCTACGCCCAGGCCTTCCAAGTGATCTCTTGTTCCACGTGCTCAGACAAAAACTGTGCATGAATATAAAATCTAATCCACTTACGCTTTCAACCCCATCCAGCTCACTCTAGTTACCTGCATCACCCACCCGTTATATGGCAAACAGCACAAGTTATGCAGGTCCTCCACACAAAATTTTCTCAGATATGCTACTGCAAACTTCTTACGTTCTATAGACTATTCTTCTCAGCACCCTGTACTCAAACTCTCGCAAATGTTCGTCCTTTAGGGTGAATGATATATTTTTACGCGCACAAAATAGGATATCAGCCGGTCATATAGAGGATAAGTGAAATCGTGTGTAACGAAAAAAAAAATCTTCAAAACAAGATTGCAACGTAGGACTTAAAGATTACCCACTACTCAGAACTGACAAAGAGCACGGAACACACTACTTTGAAAGATGAAATAGCAAGCCCTGACTTCTAAACTATCCCCCAAATCGTAGGAAACGTTTCTAGCTTTATCGTTCAAGATTAGTGTCTTCTGGGATGTAACGCTATATAATCCAGTAGAGGTGTACTGACTTTTCAGGGGGTTCTGCTGCCTCCAACATACGGAACCACGGATTTCGGTGCACTTGACCACACAAAACCGTGCCATATGGCAGACAACAGCATTGTCTGTTGTCGCGGTCGCTGTAGCATCAAAACGCATATTTCATGGCTATTTTTCAGTTCGCCCATCACATGATCTCACAGTATGGAACAAATGCGAGAGTCGTCTAATGTGTGTGTGGTGTGTGTGTGTGTGTGTGTGTGTGTGTTGCGTACAAGTTTCGTGTGTCCCACTGACAAACCTCATTGGCACCATTTTCAGTAAGGACTGAAACGATCTATTGCGTTATCGCCTGTTTGTCTAAATGAATGTCACGCTTCCTTGAGATAATCAACAAACTGCTGCGAATTGTAATGACGTTCATAACGCGGTCAATTTCTCTGCGAAGTTTCTCGTCGTCCTAAGCAACGCAAGGAGCCTTCGACGTTTATCATCGACAGAGATATGACTCCAGCTTATCTAAATTTCGCGCTTTTATGCAAAAGCGAAGTTTATTTGCTGTGTTCGCAACAACTCGCCAGAGATACTATCCTAATTTACGTCGAACAATTTACACTCTTGCACCTCTCTTCTCTAACATCAGTTCTTAACATCTTCCTTCCATCTACGGCTAGGTCTCCTAACAGTCCGCCCCCGTTATGCTCTCTGGATCAAATTTTACATGCTTTTATAATCTCCAATATGAGTACTGCGTGCACAACCAAAGCATTCCTTCTGGATCTAATTATCCTAATAATATCTGGTTAAGGATACAAATATAACTTCCTTATTACATGTGTTATCCATGCTCTCTTCCTCAGTCTCAAATGTTCCCTTGGCACTCGGTCTTAAGAGTACCCTCGATGAAAGTATGAAAAGAACAAGAGCGGCAAGAGCGGCTCTTGGGCAGAAAGACAGAAACAGACAGAGCTGTCAGCCTGCCATGTTAGCAGATTGTTACCACAAAAAGTATCACATACTGCAGTGCTGAACATGATGTGAATCGCAACATTTTATTGAACGGTTATACGCCCTTCTATTGCTGTGATCACATCATTTATTGTTGTATTTATTATTGTTAGATTTTCTGTCTCTAACAATAGGTTTTGTCCAAATTAACTCCGGTCGCATGTAGTTTAGCTCATTGTATTCGCATTCGAAAATTCTGATTACCAGGTTAATTTCTTGGGTAAATCCTGGTGTTGGTTTCACAAATAGGGAACAGTTAGTTCCGAAGCTGTCATCGAAAACGTGGGTGGAAAACTGCAAGCCGTTTCACAGTATGTGAGTTTCTAAACAAATTTCTCTGGGAAGCTTTCCATTCAGTGCGCCTCTACAAAGGGTGACAAAATACTTTTGGGTTAATTTTGACAACATTTCTACCCGTTTGCAATCAATGTTACAACAAACGGTTACGGAACTGTTTCGGCAAAGCTTTGCCACACAGTTAAAAATCCTATGCACCGAAGCAGCAATCAAAATTTAGGAATGAAACCAACTATCCCGATAACCAGGTAATACGTACTCGTAAACCAGATTCACGGGCGACTTAGTTTGCAGATCACAGCACCATCAAACCGACAATAACTTACCATGTCGTTACCACATCGGCAATAACTTGTCCAGTACCGTAAGCTTTCATTACATTACATGCGTTACTGCATGCTATTGACCCTGTGCGAGGTGTGACGCGCGTTGCATAACCCCTCTGTGTTTCAGATTTCCACAACAAAGAGCCTGGCGCTGAGGCTGACCTTGACAGTCTTGTTGCTGCTGCAAGTGGCACCAAGCCAGACCGCGCCTCATCACGTCCCGTTGCAACAGCAGCTCCTCTACTACAATCACGTGACACCGTCGCAGACACTGAAGTCAACCAACGTGGTCGTCGTGCCTGGGAATGGCGCTGGGTACGTTTCGAGCAGTATCGCAGCCAACCGATCGGGGTTCCCCATCACTTATTAGCGAAGTTACTGCCAGACTTCGAAACAGGGATCTAGCATACTACCTTCTGTCTAAACAATTAATTCCCGAACATTTTGTACACGTAGGGGCCCTCCTGACCAACGGGGACCCCCGCACCGGGGAAATAGGGGCCTTCATCACTGATTTCATGCCTTCGTCCTTCATGGCCTTTATGAACCAAAAATTTAGCAACAGAGGAGTTTATTGGCAGGAATGGGTGACCTCCTTATCGGAAACCATCGAATGTATCTGTCAAATAACACAGCGGTACATACCACAAGACCGAAGTCTCCTGTTATCATGGAACCAAACCGTGACGCGCAGTCACGTTGCTGTTAGTGGGTATTGCTTTTCTTAACTGATCAAAAGTCAGTTCTATTTTTTTCCCGAGATATGTCACAAAACAAATCTTCCCAGCCGTACGCTCATTTGTTACTGTTGCGCCCACTTAAAATTTCGCAGGCAACAGTGCTGTACTGTAGATGCCGCTGAATCACGAAGTAACAAGGACCAGTTCAATTTGTTTTCAACACAGGGGTCCGAGACAACTTGTACCTACAGACAGACAGCGACTGTGGAATTTGCAGCTGATCTTGGCAGTAGTTTGCGCTGGCCAAAGGGGAACGTCCTTTATGAACAGGAACAGATGTATTCCAGTTGAAAATACGTTGGGCTGAAGTGCTGTCGTGTTTTGTACGCTTGAGATAATAGAGCTATTTTCTGCAGTGTTCTATGTGGTTAGAACTGTGCATAAATTTGAATTTAGGCCTCTTACACAAGAAAGAAACTACGTCATACTATTTGTTTTCCCCCCCCGACCGCTATCACTAGTGTTAAGGGACTCTCCGTCTCTGTGCAGGTCAACTGCATTCTCTTGAGTAAATACTTTACATGCAGCTCGCAGATACTTCTACTTGTGTCATAGACAAGTACCTCCGGGCAGGGTGCACGAACCCTGGGCGCCTGTCTCTCGGGAGATCAAATTTTGTACGGTAGCACCTAATATTTTCAGCATAATTACTGTAGTTTCCCCCCCCCCCTAACGTACGAAAAAGTGTATCAGTTCATATGCATCGAGCCCAAAGGGTCAGATAACGGTAGATTAACAGGTCAGTCTAGAATTGTGGGTCTTCAGTATGAAATTTGCTTCATATCACTCTTCTGGCGCCTAGATTTTGGAGGTTGCTCCTAGATTTTTGGAAAATTTAGCCCTGCTTCCAGACATGGTAAGAATCAAAATTTGGGAATATTTAAATTTGTAAGTATATGCGCTCAAGTAATGAAGAGTCAGAAAGAAGCTTAGCACAATTTCGAAGAGAAGATCTATTTCGGACATTTCCAATTTCTGTCACAACACTAGGCTATTTGTATAGCAAGCAGTCTGAAATATGTGTGCTACTTATAATGGGGAAAACACTGAGATTTTTTTAAGATTATAAGTTAGGGAAGCATTGGAAGTAAATTTCAGAGCGTGTCCATCATTTTGGCTTCAGAAGCAATTGTTTTTGAACAGCGGTTATACCTTTAATTTTTCTTATAATAAAACCAACTAGATGCACTAATTTCTCAAACTTATTTTTGGAATAAAACTCTGCATGTTTCGGACAGTTCTTCTGTCCATGGATCAGGACGGGGCTGAGTCCCGTCCTGATCCTGCTCGCAAGCTGTCAGCTAGCCGGTATGACACATACCACTGCTGTGTGTACAGTGAAAACTTCCTGATGATGGACAGAGGAACTGTCCGAAACATGCAGAGTTTTATTCCAAAATAAATTTCAGAAATTAGTGCATCTATTTGGTTTTATTATAAGAATTTATCACTGTCAGCTGAATGTCAAAAAACTTTAATTTTCTAAACGCACCACGGACTGCCCTTCTCCATTTTCACGCGTACGTCCTTCAATTACGTAGCGGGAAATTGGTTATATTTCGTAAACAGGATCATTATATAAATGGAGTAGCCCTGAGTGAAGAACACACTCTGCGCGTGCTTCAGAACAGTGTTGAGTGTATTCTGATTTAACATAGAAGTCATTAGAGGATGAAAGATAAATTTGAATAATAGGAAGTTGTATAATTTGTACTCTTCTTGGGATATTATTAGTGATCTAATCAATGGGGATGAGATACGCTGAGTATGTACCAGGCGTGGTGAGATTAAACAGTCATATAAAATATTGTCAACAAATCTCAAGGGAAGACACCAAATGGAAAAAAATAATAGCAGGCAGTATGAAAATAATACATTGAATCTTAGGAAACTTAGGCTGTAACATGCGGGTTGTTTTGAATACGGCAACGAAATATCGAGTTCTACAAAAGGCCAGCAATTTTCTGACTAGCTAAGAGACCATTAGCTCGTCCAGAAAGACTCCGCTGCCTGGAGTAAGGCTCTTAACGGACACTTTTCTGTCAATACAGTAACTGATTACTGCATATGCTTAGTTGTAATTAGGAGTACACAAGTCTTAACATATCTAGGAGCCATCTTAAAATTCTAGGAGTGAAGCTGACACGAAGCAAGTTTCCTACTCACTGCCCACAAGTATTATGCGCCATCATGCAAAGTAAAGTAACCCGAGGTACTTGGAGTGCAAGATATGTGCACCTTTGGTCGTAATTATTCTGTACTTGTATTTGCGGAGGTCCTTAACCGTGAAAGGACTTGCATGTTGCTGTTTCAATATAGGAGTAAAGCAAAAGACCGCAAGATAACCGATTATGACAGTGTAAACTGCCTTTGCAGCATCCAGCAATTCGCGGCGGCCGGCGTCCCGCTGCCTGTGGGTGGTCAGTATGTCCTGGTAGAGCCTGGTGCTAGCCCGGTGCTCTACGTGACGCGCAGTGAAACGGAAGACAACAAGTCTAGTAGCGGTAACGAGGGTGGAATTTTCAGTGTAATTCTGGGAGCCATCAACAACTTACCACGACCACCTTTCGTCTCAAACTTTCCATTTCTCCCGAGCTTCGGAACAAGTGAAACTACTACGGCTGCCTCAAAACCAGACGAAACAGCAACAGAAAAACCGGAAAAGGTAAGAACGCCTAAACCCCAAGCAAACTGATCGCTTACATAATGCAAATTATAATTGAATTCTCTGAACTCTCTTTCAGTTGCATTCAAACACTGCACAGTTTGTAACTTACCAACGACACATAAAATGGTAGACCTACTACACACTTTGCATGTGATACCAGTCACACAAGCCTCAGTGAAAATTCTCAAGTACTCTTAATAACAAAACAACTCAAACACAAAACATAAAGACATTTATTGCCATGTAGTGGTTATAGTGAAAAATATCTCAATCACCAATCAAAAAGAAAGGATGCCCATAGAAAATAACCGTAAGGTAAAGGTAAAGTAATCCCGTTACAGCCCTGGACAGGCCCTGAGGGTTCCAGGAGGTTGTTGCTCCCAGATTTGAAGACAGTCGGCGCATGAAGGTGGTAAGGTTGTAAGCCCCAGGCACCGGTCGCCTTTACCCCCCAGGAAATATTCCTGGTACTCGTTTCTGTTAGAGGCTGAGTCAACTCCAGGGCCATAGTGCGGCCGGAAGGATTATGTCAATGAAAAATTCCAATGACACCGTCGGGAATCGAGTCCGCAAACTTCCGGCTTTAATCGCAGTGACTAAACCAACTGCGCCACCGCGTGCCCCCAAAAAATAACCGTAACAGATGTAAAAAGTGCACAAAAATTATAAACTAACAAAACAATGGTCAAACACATAAATACAACTATGAAATAAGGGAACACAGTGACTGGAATAAAACGGTAATTTCAAAACTACACCTATACGCAACACAGCAACAACATAAAAAGTGCCTAAATATGTATAAAAAAAGAAAAAGTAGCTACCAGAAATTTTACTTGTTATGGATAAATATAATGACGCTAATTGCATACAGTACTAACAAAATTATGTGAATAACGAAAACCAGACAAATGTTCTGGTCCAGGCAAAAGCACGTAAAATAATTTTATCTAGTAGGACACACTTTAAATACTTGATGTAGATATTTCCTTCAGATATTAATGAGATAAACGCTGGCAAAATAATCATAAATAAAATAATATCAACAGAGGATTTTCTTGAAAACCGACACGATTCTGCAACAGAAGCAGAAAAGAGTGATAAATAGCTTAAGTAGCTGTATTTCTACATATTTTATGGTAAAAAGAAGCCACACAGAATGAAAAATTACAAAAAAAAATTGTGAAAATTTAGTTCAAAATGTCTGTCGCAGTCAACACGCTAAGATTAGGATACATGCTTTCCTTCCTCCGTGTGCTTTCACTAGGTGTAAAAACAGTTGAACAACAAGAAATAATTAAGAGGCCTCTGATCCCTGACACACAAATGTTTTAAGGCATTTCGAGAGAATGAGGCTGGTGTTCCTAAGTGGGCCGACTCTTTCGTGATAGGAACCAACCATAGCAGTAACACTATTAAATGTCTCAAACATGCTTATTAATTATTAGCTGAGCTCTAAGTCGTAGTAACTAACGGTTTGTTTTTAAGTTCATAAACGCAAGGGGATGTCCTCTATAAAATTAATCTTAGCTAGTCCAGCTTTTTTCATCAATCAGTATAAAAACTGAGAAGTAAGGTTTGGAATTGTTGTGCAAATATTTACTTTAACCGTCAATGCTTTAAGAAGAACTTTATACAACATTATACCAAAAACTAACGATTTGTTTTTAAGTAGTTTTTCTATTATATTTACGGTACGTCACTAAATTTCAAGATTAAATATCTGTGAAAGTTATTATTACATCATAATCTTCACAGTAATCATCTGTAGTGATAGTAGTAGTAGCAGCAGCAGTTGTAATTGTAGCACTGGTCGATATAGTCTGAATGTAGGCTTCTCCAGTCAGATGTTCATTTCCTAAAAATAAAATCATTCTGCTATCATTCATTTATCCTCATCTTAAATCCCCTAGCAAAACAAAGTGACATCTCAGTTAATATCTTCTTGAGAGATCTTACCCTCGTAACTGAGCTAAAAATAAACGTTTCGGGCACTTGCTCTGTGTTCATTATCAAGGTCGATGACACTGGTGATTGAAAAAAAGGGAGTCTTTACTATAATGGGTGGATGCCTTGAGAAGGTTTTAGTGTATTTATTTGTGGTGATATCTTCCGATCTTACAACTAACGTCTCTTACATTCCTGACAGCTTATCAAAGAGGTGGAAGGACAGCCTGAGGGTTCGGGGCAACAATCCGCCTCACTGGAAAAATTCGACGAAGACGCTCCAAGCCCCAAACCTGCAGTTCCCGTTCTCCCAGCCTTCGTACCTGCTGCTCCAGGCCAAAGATTTGTCGTCGTCGGTCAACCACAGTTCTTCGGAAATTTTGATGCTCTCAGAAACCGTGCTGTTCAACAAGGGCTGAGTACGAATGGTGCTGTGTCTAGTCTTCTCCTGCTGAAGAACCAGCAATTCATCCCTCTGGTTTCTGAAGTTAAAGGAAAGTTTCCAGAGGCTGGTGACTCAGTGGCTGTAGTTCCTGGTGCAAGTGCCCTGGAATTTCAGAGATATCTCAGCGCCGCGAAACAACAACAGACACAGCAAGACGTTGCCACTGTAGGTTCTGCGCCTCTTGGTTATCAAAAGGTGGTTTACGTTGCTAGGCAACCACCTGAACAGAATCCTGTTGCCAGTGCGGGAGAAGATTCAGCGTCTATAACAATAGAAGCTCTGAAAGGAAAACCACATATGAGGAAAGAGGGTGAAGATGGAAACAATGAGGACACTGAGGATATTGAGGCGAATCCTCCAGGCCCGTCAGTGGCTCAGGTCAAGCCTCAGGCGATCGCTCTGGCAGGACCCGGTGGAGTGGCAGCGGCTGCGCCAATAGGCACTGCCTTGGTCGGACCTGGAGGACTGGCCGTGTCGGCACCCTCAGCTACAGCCGTGGCGGGACCATCAGGAGGAGCACCACCACCCCCTGGAGCACAAGCCTCATCGGCACTCAGCTCTCCTGCGGCATACAAGGCGTATCTCTTGGAGCAACAGGCTAAGGGGTCTTACCCAGCTGGTTCCTATCATGTGGCATATCATGTCTGAACTCGATAAAGTAAGAGTAGGCCATTGCTAAAATAAGGTAGGGAAGACACTGCAGTGTTCTCCAACCTCCTGCGAGCAGTGTGGTTCGCGTACTTAAGGAGAATTTAAATTTATGTGTTGCGATGACCTATCTTAGAATTTATACCTTCAACCGTACAATCAAGGTACGGAATAGAGAAACTGTCGCTGAAAAATTATTGAAGACCGGTTATCGCTAAGCTACGTTATGTGTCCATAGTTTTGTGAGATTGTCTGTAAAATATGTTTGAATACTGAAGGAATGTGTGTTTATTACGTCAATAAAGCAAATGACTAAGAAGCTGGATCATCGGAGTTCCATTCTAAGAAAGGCAGAAATTCGCCAAAAGTGGACGTTAGTCGAAATTTGCCTAGCTCTTTAACCAGAAGGTATGTACTGAAACGGATTTAATAATCCGAAATTTTAAAAGTATTTTTTAGGGGGGGGGAGGGCAGAGGGGGGAGGAGTATTCTGTGTAGAGTCTCGTGTTTACGAATATATATTTTTTAGATGCTGAGTCATAGAACTCTTGAAGATTGCTGTTTCACTACGACAGATTTGTTAAGCTTGATGTTTTCATGGATTAATATTACTTCAGCTTCAATATTGGTAGTACCATAGCCTCTAAAGTGCGAAGTTAAAATTCGCCTTTGATGTTAAAAAATCGTGTATGGTCTCGCAACGTTGCCTACAAACTCATATGTTCCTGAAGATAGAAGATAATATCAAATTTTGATTTTAAATTAGTCTACTGATAAATTTATTCTTTTTACAAAAAAAAATAATTATTTTTCGTATATATTCAAAGAAAAATATGCAAAACAAACACAAAGACAGTTGTCATGCATTTTTGCATGACATTCGTTACTAAAAATAAATTTTTGTTAATATATTTTAGGAGTTTTTTATTACTTTCTTTCTTTCTGCCTTTCTTTCTCAAATTTATTTTTACATTTATTTTCGCCGTCACCAGTGGCAATACTGCAGCCCTAATTGGACCGTGGCCTCGTATAGGATCCTCCGCGGTCCAATCTACAATTCACGGCATATTTTTGTATTGAAAAGCATTCTTCGTTCCTAAAAATCCAAATATTTATATAATTTTATCCAGCAGGATGAAAAGAACCCAAAAGTTATTCCGAAAATTTGGAGATATGGTGGATGTGAAATTTAGAAAACAATTGTGCTACAAGCATACTGACATAAAAGTAAGTTTGTTAGTTAACGAGTAACTTAATTTAAATTAACTTTCTTAGACAGTTGTTTCGAGATGGCAAGAATTCTAACTTCGATAAAAATAATTATATTAGATTATAGGACCCACTTATGTATTTCTTTGGAAAATAAATAATACGATTTACTGATTATTCAGTGTTGCGTGGAAGGATTAATCATAGCCAAAGACTTCTCCGAATATTAAACTATTCCGCTATCTCACCACACCTCCCCCCCCCCGCAGAATAATGAAGTTAAAAATAACAATAACAAACACAGTGGCATTGCTCACTCAAGAACACGAATTGATTTTATTGTAATATAAATGTAAAATAAATACAAAGTTTAATATATATATACATATTTAAAATACAAAACATTCAAAATTCCTCTTGTATAAACTGCCACGCAAATAACCCTAAACGATAGCATGAAATTATTTTACAAATGCTGATTAAGCCTATATGTTATTTGAAAGAAACTATCAGCGGCAGTGAACACTGGCTTTTGGCCAGAATAGTGACATCTTAATTCCGAGGCGTGGCTCTATGTTCGCGTCTTTCTGTGCTGTGAAATTCTGAGGTAGGTGGAGGCCTTGACAAAGTTAGGTGCCCTCACAGGACGTCTGATCAAATACATAAATAATCATTTCTTTCGAATTAATTGAGAATTTCAACAGGCGATTTGGTCTAATTATTGAAACAATGAGAAGGTAAGTAGCAGGAAGTACAGCTTCACGTTTTCAAGAATTTTATTTTCTCAATGCAGCGATTCTGTTCTACTACAGTTCAAGCCCTTCAGAGATAGGACTATGTTTTATTAAAAATTGTGCAATATTTTTTCATGTATCTACGATAGCTTAGGTTACTCTTTACTGCTGAAACAACGTAAATATATAACTAACAGTTGTCAAACGGAACAGAATAAATATCGGCTTTCTGAAATATTAATAGTGACGATAATTAGTCTGATGATCAATATTGTTGGTGACATATCTCTTTAAAAAAGGAAAGGGTTAAACATAAGGTGCACCAATTTAATTATAATTTAATCTAAACTCTTAATACTGTTATAAGGTCGAGAGCTTTTTGGGGTAAAAATTGTCAAAAAATCTGTGTGTTGTGTGCAGTGCACACAACACACATGCCGCTCTACGACATGCTGCCACATCACCTAATTTATATAACGACGTAATTTTACCGAGTGTTTTAACGTAAATATAACTTCAGTTAAGTACAGATAAAACTCCCTGATGATGGTCATTAAAGACTGAAATATATAGGAGCGATATTATTGTGTATATTAAAGTTAAAAAATTTTAACCAAGTTAATAACAAATGCACTTGTTGGTGCGTGAACTACGTTGACTGTTCATAGATTTACTTCACAGAAGTCTGAGTGTTGTTATTTGAAATGCATTTGGTTTTCACTGAGGTGAATACTCATTTCTGTTAGAGGCTGAGCAGATCCCTGGGTCATAGTGCGGCCGGAAGGACTGAGTCAAAACAAAATACGAATTGCAGCCTCACGTGAATCCCGATGTAACTTACGCATTAAAAATATGAGTATTGAGTCAAATGATAAGTTACTGCAAAACAATGCCGTTATATGCCTTGTGATTGTCGAGTATATATAATTGCTAATTAAACGGACCTGTTATTGGTTGTAGTTGGTAACACCACATAGCAGAATCAAGTTGCAATATTTATACACTTGCGGGCACGTGTATTTACACTGTGCGTGTATTGATAATGGATTCTATTCTATATAGTTTATATCTAACTGAATGGCTCTGACAGTAATATATATATATATATATATATATATATTATTATGAGGAATCTCAAAGTGGAGGAGACAAACTGTTGAAATTTCTTCTTCGACGATGCATTTCCGTTCAATGAATTCAACATGCGGTAATTTACTTTTCTCTGGTGCTGCAGCCTAAATCGGGCCTAGGCCGCCTCGTTTGACGTTTCTAGATCACCCACAATTAGACACACAAACACACCCGGTAGGACTCCTCTGAACGAGTGATCAGCCCGTCTCAGACGCCGCTACCTACATAATACACAACAAACACAAGAGAAGAACATCCATGATCTCAACGGAATTCGAACCCTCGACCCTTGCAACCAAGCGACAGCAGACCTACACCTTAGACTACAAGGCCACAGGGATTGGCATTAGGCGGTAATACATCAGTGAAAAACATAAAGTATGGACATACATTCGTAGATACAGGAAGTGACAATGCGCAATCAAGGCAGAGGACAAAGAAAATACATTTAAAAAGAGAAAAAGAAAGAAAAAATAAAATAGAAAGGAGATTCGAGTAAGCGCTTCTTCAGTTCGAGCCACGGGATATAAACGGAGAGAAGCAAGGAATCATTTACATTCTGCGGATCGCTGCATCGTCACCGGGAGCTGGAAGACATGAACGTTGCGCCCAGATCTTCACAGGTGAGGAATAACAATACATACCAAAAGTCAGGATTTAAAGCAATTCCTTTGCAAGCTTGCTGATTTGTAGGTGGTCTAACGACAATAATTCAACTAACTAGTACTTTAGTAATTAAAGAGTAAGGGATATTTAAGTGGTGAAACAGAGCACGGTTGAGAAGAATGACATGACATTAAAAGAATTTAGTCAAAAAAGAAAACATTGTTTGGATGGTGTAGACGGTAGGTGACGTTAACTTAGATCTTACAGAAATAAGACGTGGAGATTGTGAAGTGGCTGTTTTGGGCATGTGTTTAAGGCGCGCGTAATAAATAGTGATCTGTAATAAGCTATGATGATGATGATGATGATAATAATAATAATAATAATAACTTCGGGATGTCCCATTTTGGCAAAGAACGAATATTTAATGAGACACGATAAAGTTTGTACACATCTGCACTACTCAACATGCAAAGCCTTAGGTATTGAAACTTACAGACAAATGGTACACACACATGCCCAAGCCAGTGTGTGAAGAGGGAGATGTCACAGTGTTGTGGAATCAAGCAGTACATACAGACAGAGAAGTTACAGCAAATAGGCCAGATATA
>Ga0123354_10002327_pt1 | contig 24908 bp, 12 predicted proteins | sample TergutLab28metaG_2_FD_97872 | JGI IMG/M metagenome (GOLD analysis project Ga0123354, IMG submission 97872) | Labiotermes labralis P4 segment gut microbial communities from Petit-Saut dam, French Guiana - Lab288 P4 | ecosystem: Host-associated > Arthropoda: Insects > Digestive system > Gut ...
ATCGTGACACAAGACACGTGTACCCTCCATTTCCTTATTGTGACACAACAAGACACGTGTACCCTCCATTTCCTTATTGTGACATAAGACACGTGTACCCTCCATTTCCTTATTGTGACACAAGACACGTGTACCCTCCATTTCCTTATTGTGACATAAGACACGTGTACCCTCCATTTCCTTATGGTGACACAACAAGACACGTGTACCCACTGTTCGCATTAAAAAAACTGCCTTTATATTTTTTGACAATCCTTCGGTTTTGGTGGGGCAAAATTTTTAAAATCTTACCGGTTATATTCCAGTTCGGAAGTAAGGAAATTGGCAGTTTCAGAGACCGAATGATGAAACACATTGCACTCCATCTTTGCGTTTTGGTCGCTAGCTATTGTCTGTATTCGCTGCGCATAAAATTATTTAAATTCGTAAATATAAAGAATCGTTCAAATCGGGATGCTCAGCTTCTGTGGCAGAATGTGACATTCGTTCTGCATCAGACAGGGTCGTGCGCATGGCCACAGGCTTGAAGCATTATGTGCAGGAGAAGTTGCAAGAAGACACTCAACCCACCTTGCCTCTGAGGATTCTCGCATCAAAGAAAAATCAATATGAAAGCACGAGGGAAGGGCACTGTCCAAAAAGCCATCTTGCAGCCCAGCATCCACTGCATGTTCCAGTCGTCCAATTCAATACCTCACAGTTCTAGTTGCCCTGGCTACAGACGTTGATAATGGGGGGAAAAAATATGATTACTTCTGTGATAAGTAACAATTCCACGAGAGTATGACAAAGTTCAAGTACTTTTGAACAACCGTAACAAATCGCCCGTTTTGTAACAACGATCTAATTCCCTGTTGATGTATAAAATTTTACAAAATTCGACGAACCTTCGTAGTGAAATTAAGAATAGATTAAATATGGAATTTAGGTATTGCCACTGAATTCAGAATTGCTCATTTTCCCCTTTTCTCCTTCCAAATGAAGTATGATGTTACCTGTTCTTACACGAACGTAAAACTTGGCCTCTCACCCTAAGGGAAGAACCAAGACTGAGAGCGCTCGACAAATGATGGTGACGAGACTATTTGGAACTAAGGGGCAGGAAGTACAAGTAAGTTTGTTGCAGCAGTGATAGTGAAGTTGACTGCAGTCCCTTAGTACTGCGGCCACTTCTACCGGACAGAACCTTTAAACATTACATGGGGTATTGGTAGAATGACGACTTATGAGGAAGACACAAAGTACTCAGAGAATACACTGCTCCAGTGCTACTCCGTCCACCAACAGCTCCACACGCACCGTGTACCTGAACCCCGAGCTTTCTCTGCGGGGAACCGGCGATTAACTACCTGAGAAGGGACGGGAAGTAACAGAATGGAGAGAATTACAAGACGACGGGCTTCATAATCTGTACTCGTCACAATAAAATGTTGGAATTCAAATAAGTGTGAGACGGGTGGAATAAGTATCACGCATGAACTGAGAAATAAATGCACACGACATTCATAGGAAAACCACAAGGAAAGAGAAATCTTTAGAGACCTAGAAATAATTTGGGAATAACATTAAAATGTATCTTAAGGACTGGGTTGTGAGAATGTAAATTGTATTTAGCTGGCGCACAACAGGGCTCAGTAACATGTGTTTGTGAGCACAGTGATGAATCGTCGGCTTACGTCCTACGAGTCCTAAAAGCATTTTTCCAAACGCACTCATTCTACTTTTTGGAAGAGTATTTTAATTTTAATTTACTGTAAGATCGACCTGTATATCACTTCTCAATTATATGGTGGCACTCTATCGAGCATGTTAGTACTGTTATACACCTGTATAGTGTTCTGGTAATACGCTAACTGAACCAGTACTACTAATAGATCAAGTCTAAGTGTATTATAATCAGAAGACTTCAACAATACATTATACTTATGATACATAGGTTAGATATGTTTATTACGGCATTAATTTTTATTATTGATTAGATTACTTATTGTACTTATGACTGTTTCCACATCTTTTGTAAAGATCTATGGAATGTGAATAAATACTCATACTCACGTACAGCGCGAGAGAGCATGCAAGAGGCTTACACATGGTAACCTTCTGCCTTAACTATGATTCAAAAAATAGACATGCGCAGCACATTACACTGAAAAATGAATTTCCATGGGTGCAACCCAGGGAATGTCATTTTTCATTTTTAAGAGGCAAACATTTACTTAATACTCAGTCATAAAGGGCATTATTTATATTCGCCAAACAAAAAACCTAAAACTTGACCAAACTTTTTTTAATTAACCGAACTCTACTTACAAATACGAACTTAAGAAATAAGGCACAAACAACAAATTTTGATACATTCGATTATGCCTGGACACGCACCACACGCATGCTTGGCACTTCAAAGGGGCACAGAAACAATAACAGTGGACTGATCTTTCATGCTGCATCCTGGTTGGGCATTTAATGAACGTCTACAACGCAACTCTTAGCATCCCATATTATCATTAGTGATGATCATCACGCGGCGGCACTGCGAACTGCACTAGTGTCATTAAATACGGGGTCCTGAGACTGCATTTCACTGTATTGTTGTTCTCTAAAAATCTACCCAAGATGTCCTTGACAAAATGTGACACGTTCTGAGCGGTTCTCGAACCCAAGACCATCAGTGCCAATTCGCTCTACGGACTTCCGGCTACCAGAAGTCTTGAAGTAAGGAAATTACGCGAGGAGCACGATTTAGTCGTGGCTAAAAACCAGCAGATTGTTTAGTGGAGTAACATCCTATGTCGTCTATCAGGTTAGCTCAGTTGGCAATGTTCTTACCTGTATTCGGAATGGACACTTTTGAGTTTCAGCCAACAAACCGGCTACCCTGACTCTCCAGTTTCCATGGGCTTCTTCAGCCCAAGTCCACCATCGCGTATCTACCAAAAAAAAAAAAAAATTACGCTTCATCAGAGGCGTTCGTATATGAGTCGGCTAACAAACTGTTCATTCTACGGACCACAGTACCTGATAAGCTCAGCCCATCACTTGCTCAGTAATTTCTCCATATTTTGTGCAATCTGAAGATGAACCTGTACTATTCACTTTCTCACACCCCGCTTCTCAAAGACCCCTTCTAATGGTACCCACATATCCACACTCAGATTCCCCACGCTGCCTCTTTCAGAGGTTTACCGATCAAAACACAGCACTCACTTTTTGTTTCTTTCTTGAGAGCAACATGGCTCCCCAGCAATGTTAGTTACACAGTAAACAGCAAATGCATTATCACGCGGATCTCTCCGATGTTATGGCGTGTACAGGCGTAACTGACATGTCTCTTAGTTTACGGACAAGCGTAAAGACTTAGCATGTTAGCTACTGCCACGTTACATAATACAGCTCCGGCCACAGACTATCATCCTTCGTCTGCGATCAGCGACAGTCTGAATGCTGCATACAGGGCGTGGCTTCCAGGATAGACACAACAGAACGCGGCACGCAGCATTAGCACGACTTAAAAACAAACATCAAAACTGAATTTGTCATCGGAATGCAAGACTTGAGTGCCGTAAAACGAAACCAGACGGCAAGAGTTTGGGTGAAGTCAGGAAAATTGTCCGTTAAGTTGACAAGGGGTAAAGGAATGTACCGAAACATGAAGTATAGAACCAGTAAGTGCAAAAAGTAGGGGCACAGAAACTATTATAACAGTAGGCCTACCTACAGACTGAAGCGAGGACATGGATGGACAAAGGGATGAGTTGGGTTCCGGCAGGAAGTCGCAGATCATAAACAATGGGGTTACTGCAAGCGGCGACGGCAGAACGCAAGTAGAAGTAACGGATACACGTGTAGAGAATGGGCAAGCTAAGAAATGGGAAGCGTTCTAAGGCAAAAATGGGCAGAGGGGACAGCAAAAGCATCTAATATACTATAGTGCGGTATAATTACGGGAAATGGCACGGAACGCACAGATATATAAGTGCTGGTTTGCGAGAACGTCAAACGAATGTAAACATGGAAGTGAAGCCGTTCGTCCTAGCGCTGTACTCAATTTTGATACTGGACGTTTACGCCAACCATTATGGAGAAAAATGTAGCTTCATTCCTACCGGTCTAAAACGAAAACGGACTTTATACAAGCTGGGGGGGGGGGGTTTTAAATAATTTCATCATACACTTGTACAAGACCCACAAGCCTAATTCCAACAGCAAAGGTTTTAAAGCTCTTCTATCCACCTTCCAACCGATCTTCCCAAGATTCATCACAAATTTACTCCTATATCTCTTTCTTGGTCCTCCAAATAAATGGTTTCCTGAATGTCATTGCCAAACTGCACTGTCTCCTTCCTCCGAGATGATACATGCCCAGTCCACTGCTGCCCCCATACATCACCTTCCCATCAATACTAGATGAGAAGTATAAATGAAGTAGCTCGTATGTGCCACAATTCTATCACTTCATAGAATTCTATAGGGTTCTAATGATGGTCCATCACATTCAGTACCAATCAGTTCTTGGCCAATGTCCAGCCCGTCTTTGTCTTTAGGTACAGAGGTAATGCATATACATTCCCCAATCGATCAGTGTCAAAGATATGGTGAAAGAAAGCAAAAGACATGTGTATGGGCTATCATTCTGAAGGACGCACTGGCTAAACTGTAAGGATTGTATGCCAATGAAGAAGAAGACGAAGATACACATTCGCCCTGTTCATTTCACTAAGAATGGTGCCAGGGCTTGTTAGTGAAATGATATGTTTACTGTTTTGTTAATGCACAAAGTCCACAAACTGAATGGTACAACATACTCACTTGAGTGCTCACAATGGGAAAGGGTATGAAGGGAAACAGCTGTGGTCAAACTGGGATGCTATCCTAATATATGCCTTGATGGACTGAGGAAAATCACAAAAAATCTGACAGGACACTTAGTATCCTAGCTTAGAGGTGCAAAAGTTTTCTGAAAATCTAGCAGCCACTTCAATACTGTAGGTACCAGATGGGTAACAGTAAGAAATGTCCATACTGAAGATCAACAAATATTATGCACCATCATACAAAATGTGTTCACATGGCGATCTATTGCCCGTGATTTGGGCAACCCTGTCTTAGTTGACAAACTGGCACCTGCTGCACTAGGTCAAATGTGTTACTGCTGTATTAACATTGCTCACTATTGCTGGGTATGAATTGCCACTGCAAGAGTAAATTTGTTTCAACAAAAGTAAAACTTGTGTGTTCAAATACCTATTTACTTACTCTTAGTTTAATGGTACTGTAAGCTACTCTGGCTATATAGTGTCAAATTGTAGGATGGATGGAGAATAACAAATGGGGAGTTTGAAAAGAAAGCTGTCATGTAATTTCAGGCACTACCCTGGCAATCAACTACATACAAACTGGACTCATAAGAAACTTCATCAGAGCATTTTATATTCATGGGTCCGTGCATTGTGAATCAAATTTAATAACTGTCCAACAAGATGCGACTGTATTCAGTTTATTATATTTCTGTAGGCAGCTCTACATGTTTCGGGTGTTGACACCCATCATCAGGAGCTTGTACAACTGTAATTACAGCTTCTGGCACTGGTCAGCTGATTTAGTTATTATAAAATACTTCAGGAATAACACCATTGGGATCAAACAAAAATAGTCTTTACAGACTTGGTTATGTAAAGACTATTTTTATTTGATCGAAATGGTGTTATTCCTGAAGTATTTTATAATAACTAAATCAGCTGACCAGTGCCAGAAGCTGTAATTACAGTTGTGCGAGCTCCAGATGATGGGTGTCAAAACCCAAAACGTGTAGAGCTGCCTACAGAAATACAATAAACTGAATACAGTAGCATCTTGTTGGACAATTATTAAACTTTATCAGAGCAGCCACTGTGCTGACCAGGACTGAAATGCACTGTCTGCAAGATACATGTGCAAAACATCACCACTTGCAACAACTTGCTTCATGTGTACTCCAGTTGGTGCAGTATATTTTTATTCTCTCAATGGACAGGAAGTCCACAGAAGCAGAAGACTGCATGGAACTTCTCATCTCCATTCACCCTATATAAATTTGTTGTGCAAAATTTGAATACAGGAGCAACTTTCCTGGAAATGAAACTGTTCCCTGCACAGCTGCACTTAGGACCAGAAACACATCCCCAAGCAAACACGACACAATTTTGTGTGGGGCAGACCAAATAAGTGGTAGCAGGTAGAGAACGTATCATGGAATATATGACATTCACAAATGTTCTGCTCTCCATTCACTGGTTATCAGAAAGTCATGCTTATCACAGCATGCACCAATTTCATATAATCCAAAAATCATTTAGTGGTGGATTCTCACTGCAAGCAGAACAATAAAGAGTACTGCACAAACAGTAGTGGATGGAATGAGGAATGCAACCTACACTGTGAGTTTCTAATAAACGGTGACATCACCATATATGAATTTAGTTTCCAAAATCACGAATTGTATGTGCCAAAAAAAAACAGGTGCACCTGAATAATGGACATGATTTACATAAAAGTGTGGCCTTATTTCACATTAGTAGACCGCGCTGGAAATGTGATGACACACGCGCAAAATCCAGATTGTCATTCGGCGAAATGGACGAGTCCCTTTAAATCGGCAGGGGTGTCAGTTTAGTCAACCACTGGCAGCCGAGATGTGCACATCGGCAGTAGTAATGGTAGTCATGCTGGCTACGCCATGTTCCAAGGTAGTGTGAAGAGTACTGGCTACCCACTCCATTCGCCAGTTTCCCCTTCACTTCCCCTCACATGCGTCACCTTGTGCCATCACATTTCAACTGGACTCTACCACGTTCGATATGGCTCATTCTGAAGTAGTCTTGCACATGTTTATGACATGTTAGTAAAGAAAAAGAAAGGTATGTTAATGTTTTAGTGGGAAACAAAAGATATTAATAAGCATGATGGTATAAAAATTTTAACAGGTAGTGACAGTTTCAACCACTGAATAATATGATAATTTAAACATCTCAAACCCTCTGGTACACTTCTGCCCTACTCAAAGCTTCTATCGCCCTCAAACAAAATTTACCATGCATATGAAAACAAAGATCAACAATTTACTTGTTAGCTTGTAGTCCTTACATCAGAAAAGTCTTATTCATCATGATGTAAATTTCAGACACAGCAACTGTTTCAACTACAGATCATCAACTGACAGATTGTATACATTTTTATACTAGCAACTACCATTATCAATACTTTTGTCAGGAAAGTTGGCAGGGTACTTCTGTACTGACAGACACTATTTTAGTATGTAATACAAAAAAGGATTTAAATACTGAAACAATGTTGACACATCTGATTATGCACTTTGATTTGTGAACAATGCATCAGCAGACCTCTGTACAATCCACATCATTCATTCTGATTAGACAATATATATATACTTTATCTTTCACTTTCTTCTGTATGTAATGAGTAACAATAATTTTTTAATTCATACACATATTCACATCCACTCTGTCTATATTAAAACAGACCATGTACCATCTACCAAAATCATACAAGCAAATTCTGACAGTAACAAGGAGTCTAGTTTCTTATCATCTAGATATGAAATGTGTAGCATACCACATCACCTCCTTTATACCCCCCTCCCCCTACTCCAAAGAATTACAGTGTCCTGTGCATAATCACTATTCTATAAACAGTTTTAATATCAAAGGAAAACCAACTGCCTTATTTTTAATCAACTCTTCAAAAGTACAATTTTGTCCCTTTATTTTAAACATTACAAGAAGAAAGAATTACACTGCAGTACCCTATCATTTTCATATGCAGAAAATATGCTTCAAGGGCTTAAGCTCTGCCACAACATAAAATTAAAATGTACCAATCTCATCACACAATAACATGTGGTCTCCATAAAGATGACAAACAGACTTTGGAAAGACGTGACGCTAGAAGCAGGTGGTTGCGAACTGACCAGCCGATCTTCACTCAAGATATCTATTTAAATAAATTCAAAAATAAAGTCCACACAACTCCCATGATCCTCAGGCAGTTAGCCACATGGCAATTTGGCCAGACTATGGTAGTGGTAGGGCCATCATTGGTGAGAGCACTGAATTCCACCCGGACCACCAGCATGTTCATCATCATCACTGGCATATGCCTCCTGCCGGCCAGACCCACCAGCATGGCGTTCATTCGGATCATAATCATGGAGGTCCACTTCTTCAACATTTTCTCCTTTAGGCAGCTCATGTGTAGGTCGTGGTGGTAACAAGTGCTCCAGTTCCTGCATTAAACTCTCTGATCAGCATGTCAAATGTCACAAAGCACAGTTATGTATAACTTGCCACATGAAACCTACTGTACTTACTCATATAACTGACTGAAACATGCAAATGCCCAATTAATTTAACGAGGAAATAATACTTCATGCACCACATAATGACCTGTTAGCACTTCAAGATTGGAGGTTCTCACAGTGGTGCTGATAAGTAAACTCTTCTGGGATGTAGGAATGTGATGATGTCACTGACTGTGTAGTTCCAGAAATTTCAAAAGATGACAGTATCATCTTCAAGCTGAAGCACTCCAATCACAGTTATTTCTTGGATTGCTTGGACCTAAAGGTGAAGGCACTCTGATCCTTTCAAATGTCTGGAACTGCGCACATAACACAGTGTTACATCCCGAAAGAAAAGAGTCACGGTCATTTTCACTATTTATACAGACTTCATACTTTCTCTTTCAGCAACCCTCCTGGTGGACCGACTGAAGGATGCATGGATCAGGCTGCATGCTAAAATAGCCTTCACATAATTCTGTATTCAAAAAGTTTAAGGCTACATTGGTGTCACTGATGTTTAGTTTATTTTGTACTGTTTACTTTGAATTCACCTTTTTGCTTCCCCTACCATTCTAACACACAAGTTGCCATGGAAGTTACAGATATGTGGCCAAAAGAGTGTCCATTCTCCCTCACCTCCAACTGCTGACATGGAATGGTGTGTGAAACATGAAGAATCAACCAGTGAAATTTACTACACTACATACCAAGCTACAGGACTAGTTCCATTACTGATGAAATGACTGACACTTGGGCTTGTGGGAACAACATAAGCTAAGAGTGTTTGAGAAGATGGTGCTGAGAAAGATATTCGGGTGCAAGCGCTAGGAGTAATACAGAAAACTTACCTTGAGTTTTACTTCATTAGCAAAATGGCTCTCTGGAAAGGTGACATCAAACTTGATGTACAAGTTGCCCCTTTCAAAAGGATTTCTATAATGAGGCATACCCTCACCTTCAATACCCTTAATGTCACCTAAAAGAAAGAAAGAATGAAACATTTACAGTTAAAAAATTGGGTTCAAATCCGTTTCTAACCAGAACCATTCTTATTGTCACGCATTTACAGCATACTTCATAACAAATCACAGACATGCTGTGAATTTGAATGAAGACATCACAAAGTGCTTGGATACATATTGTAATACTAATTTGTAGGTCAGCACAGCTGTTTTTATTACACAAGGTAATATGAAGGCTACATGTTTCAACTAATAAATAGTCATCTTCAGGCCTATTCTTTACAGGTTAAGGCACAGGAAGCTGTGCACACACTGGGATCCCAATGTGTGCACAGCATCCTGCGACTTAATCTGTAAAGAACAGGCCTGAAGATGACCTACTTATTAGTCGAAACATGTAGCCCACATATTACCTTGTGTAATAAAAACAGCTGTGCTGACATACAAATTAGTATTACAATATAAATCACAGTCAGTCACATCACAGTCAGACCCTGCATGTCGGTAATGGAACATCTTATTCAAATAAAATACTGTCTCCATAATAGGGTAGTATGTTTATCAGCATATCCCAATCCAAACACTGTCACTTCCTTTTTCGTTTAGTCACCTGCAGAGGTTATATACAGCAACAGATGACAAGTGTGATCGACAAAGTGGGAAAAAAGTGTGCGTGTTCCTTCAGGCCAAGAATTAGGCCAGTGACATCCCAAAAACTTTTGTACACATTCTTTGTCTCAATACAGCATGTATGATGCACCATCTCTCTCTTTTTCATTTAATTTCCCCCCACATGTGGTGAAGAGAACAAACAGTGAAGCTCCTAATTGTATAGTGTCCACGCACCCTTTGTTATTTCCCCCCTCTTGGACTCCATTACAGGCAGTTCCTAACTTTTGTACACATTTAAATCCTGAAAGTGGGCCAGGTACCTCAGTCCGTATAGCGACTGACTATGGGCTGGATGGTCCGGGATCGAATCCCGGTGGGGATGAGATTTTCTGACCATCCAGACCGGCCCTGGGGCCCACCCAGCCTCCTGTACAATGGGTACCGGGTCTATCCCAGGGGTAAAGTGTGGCCAAAGCGTGTTGCTGACCACTCATCCCCTTCTAGTGCTGCGGTCATGGCAGTGTAGAGCTATATCTCTACCCACCCTCTGGGCCACACCACGCCTGTAATGGGATCACTTTACCTTTAAATCCTGAAAAGTGCACAAAAGTCAAGCAACATGCTAGAACGGGAGTACCGTTCCCACTGCTTGAAAAGTATATAAAATTCCATATTTATGGGTAGCATACAAAGAAGTTGTAGTAACAATTATGGTACACTCATGCATTAATTTGGTTCATCATCAGCTCTAGTGGGCCTTGGCCTCCTCAATTTTGAGGCTTCAAGATCACACTCAGACAGGTATGGATTACACAGGGCTACTCTACATGCTAGTCACTAGCAAGTTCACTGCCAGCTTTCAAACTCACTGGCAACTAAATATGAGCAAGTGAAGCTGAAGTCTGTTCATCTTTATTTGCTACTAGCTGGCTAGTATACCAGCCCATCTGAAAGCCTGTTCAGTGTAAGTGATATGGCTAGTAAGTAGCCTGTGATAAAACACTAAAATTCTTCAGTTCATATCTGAGACATTAAATGGTGAACTACTATGCTATTAGCTTACTGCACAGCCTTTTCATTCCTACATGCAATACACATGGCTAGTTTCCTAGTTGCTTGCTTACTAGATGGCAACTGAACTTGCTGTTGAGTAGCATGTAAAGTAGCCTCGTACAATCCCCACCTTAGACACACCACATGTGGTAGTACTCCTCTGAGTAAGGGATCTGCCTTTTGGAAAGGCCTCTACTTGACAACACACAACACTCATAACAGACATCCATGCCACCGGTGGAATCAAAACCACAATCACAGCAAGCCAGCGGCTGCAGACCCACACCTTAGCCTGTGCAGCTACTTGGATCAGCCTTTCTGGCATTTAGTAGACACAAAATATAGTTTGGGACTCAGTTTTGCAGTGCCACTGTGCAATAGCTTGAAATGTTTGTTTGTCAGCTGTGTATGAAAGTCCAAATGCAGCATATGAGAAAGGGATTAGGGGGTGAGAGTTTATAATATGAAAGTGTGGGTGGTACAAAAGACAAGGGCTGCCTGTACTCTACATTCAGCAATAACACAGCAAGTTCCAGAGATTTAATTATAGTCCGTACATTGTAATCTTTGTTTTTAGATAGACGGGTGAATAAAAAGATTTGCAATTAAATGGCAGCAAGTACTCCTCAGATTTAATCTGCCCTTATTGCATTATGTGGACTACATATTCTTCATTTGTTACTGTTTTAGTTTTGCCACATTTCTGAGATGTTTATTGGCAATTCTCATATTCTGTGTCCCAGATTGTGTGATGATACAGGGACCTCCTAATTTTCTCTGTTTATCCATGCCCTTACTGACTTTAACCCTTTGGTGCCAAAATTAAATCCCTGGTGTGATGCACAGCACACTGAAATTTAAAGGGAGGCCACATAAAAAAGGCCAAGACAGGCCATCTGCTGCACCTGCTGTTTGGTGTTTTGAGCATCATACTGCAAAATGGATACACCTGATGTCAGCACCAAAGGGTTAATGTACCTATGATTGTGCCCAGGAACACCAGGAGCACACATTAGTAGAAGACATCTTCCAATCAATTTCAGGACCTTGGTCAAACAGACTGATGATTCACATATCGGGTGAAGCAAACTGATGTAGGAGTAACATACCTACAGAATTTTGAGGATGAAAATATACTGTCCACATGCACTTCTGCATTCAGACAGGAATTCTGAACAAAAAGTTTTACCTGCATGCAGGTAAACACAGAATCATGGAAAAATTATTTCTTTCTACACAAGGAAAAGTTGCATGGTAAACGGAAGTACAGCTCCAAGCACCTCCACACACCAGCTGTTTCATCTTCAGGTAAGAAGCCCCTGGTACTCCATTCAGCAGGTGTCCAGACTGCCACCTGAGCCAGCAAGAATGGTTCAGGGAAGAGAAAAATCTCTTGCCCTACTCAGGAATCAAACTCCAAACCTCAGATGCCCAGCTTGTAGTCTGGTCACTACACCAAATACTCTTATACACAATATTTACAAATTTCATACATATTATTCAGTTCTATTAAAATTCTCTATGTAATATTCCACCAAAAGATAAGCGCTGCCCTCATGACGTTAGTTACAGATATAGCACTCAAGCACAAACGTACAACTTACCCGGTTTAACAATCTGCCCCGGAGGATGTTTCAGAAGAAGATCACGACCATCAAGATGTTTCAGCACCATGCAGAACCCACAGAGTGCCTCTGTGAGTGTGATAGTATGTGCCATCAATAGGTCATCACCTGAACGCTGAAATCTGTCATGATGTTTCTGATGTAAGACGATGACAACATCTCCAGGTTCAACTTCAGGCTGCAAGATTTGGCACAGTTTTCATCAAACTGTATATCCACAGCATAAACAATACAGGAGGACTGCCAGCACATCAAGTTTTGTATGTCATCTAAATAACTCTTAATTTAAAACACACTCTGCTGGACACTGGAATGCCAGTTAAATCCCCTCTGTCAAGGCACCAAGGCTGAATAGTCTTACACAAGCATCTTCAAATAGAAAATTAAACTTCTGCTAAACACATGTTAAACACTGCTAGACAACTTTGATGTTTGTTGGACCATGCATCATTGTGATAACTTAAGAATAAAAACCAACTAGATGCCACTTATTACTTTACTGTACTTCTTATAGGCTCAACACGTTTCAGGCACTACTATGCCCAACATCAGGAGCTTGCTGACTATAACGTTGATTACCACATTGGTCGATTAATTCTGTAAAGATGGAGGGGGTAGCATTAATGTAAAATTCTGGTTCTTAGTGGTGTATGTTCGGTGTGAAGTTTTTGTCACTTGGTTGTGGCTGGTAACGTGTTTCTATTAATATTAATAGTTGCGATCCTTTATTCATGGTGATCGTAGTGTTCTCTTGTGTGTAGCTTGTTTCATTAGTGGATTGGTAATTTGATGTGTTATTAGTGTTAATTAATATTGTGAATGTGAAATTGTACATACCTTGGTTTGCTGTAGGTTGGAGGTTAGGTGCGGTTAGGCTGGAGTAGTGTCCAGGCTGCGGGCTAAAGCACATCCTCTAGCCTGCAGCCTGGACACTACTCCAGCCTAACCGCACCTAACCTCCAACCTACAGCAAACCAAGGTAAGTACAATTTCAGATTCACAATACTAATTAACACTAATAACACACTGAATTACCAATCCACTAATGAAACACACTACACACACACGAAAACACTACGATCACCACACATAAAGGATTGCAACCATTAATATTAATGGAAACACGTTACCAGCTACAACCAAACGACAAAGAACTTCACACCGCACATACACCACTAAGAACCAGAATTTTACATTAACGCTACCCCCCTCCCATCTTTACAGAACAAAGCGACCAATGTGGTAATCAACACTATAGTAGTGAGCTCCTGATGATGGGCACAGTAGTGCCTGAAACATGTTGAGCCTACAAGTACAATAAAATAATAAGCGGCATCTAGTTGGTTTTTATTCTTCAGTTATCACTGCTAGACAACATTTTTATACATACTTCTTATTTCTCTGATGCATGCTACATGGTGACCTTACTTGGTAACATTCACAATATTTAGCAAACAGGTACACATTATGAAACTCCTCTGTACTCAGTTTTTTCTAGCATGAAGTTATTGCCTCTTCTGTTGGTACTAATATGCTCTCACACCTGTTCTGAAACACCTCAACCTGTAGTCTTCCCTGAGATCGAGAAATCTAGTTTCATAATCACCTAAGCATTGCACTCTTGTATACTTCAATCTTTATATTTTTAGACAGCTGGGAAGACAAAAGACTCAGAACTGAATTGTATTCCTTGATGTTATTTGCTGGACTACTGACCATGTTGACTGGTAATATGCAGTTGATGAAAATACGAATAACTGTCATCACACATGGCTGTAACCTACATTTGCATAAATCTTGTAGCTGTAGGTATAGTCTGATCAAGTTGTATCAAAGGAAATCAGTCGGTGACATACATGTCGAAAATGCATAAAGCTGAATCTTGTGATGATCCAGCGAAGTGAAACAGAATAAGCAGGCATGACCTGAACAGTGATCTGTACAATGTGCAGCTTGCCAGTGGACTGAAACCAATGTGGTGAAGTAAAGTGCAGTATGTTACTATTCTCAAGTTCTATTATATTCACCTGTTGATCTCCCTCTCCACGGAAGTAGATCTTCTGACCCTCCCTCATGCCTTTGTCAATGTGAACATCCAGAATTTTGGTTTCATTCACTACTTTCTTTCCACGGCATGTTGAGCAGCGGTCCTTTTCACTAATAACTTCACCTGATAAAGAGTACAAAATCTTAAATACAGAAAAACAGACTTGAAAGAACACAGTCCATCAGAAGCTGACAGTCATTCAGGAAGCCAAATGTACCACATCTTTACAAACCCAAAGTTTCATTACTTCATTCATAGCAGCCACCAATGGACTCTATCACACCCAGGTGAATTCAGTCCACATCTCCACACCCTACTCTTCAAGACACAATTTAAAGCTATCGTTTCCAATTTATAATAAGTTTCCCAAGGGTTTCCAACTAAAATTCTGTACATATTTCTCATCTTTTTTGTACACTCTACATGCCCTGCTGACCATACCCTCCTTGTTTCTATCACCCTAATATCTGGTGAAGCATACAAATGCAGAATTGACATGCAATCAGAGAACCTACATTTATACAGCACAAAAAGTTCCTCACACATGTTCAAATAAAATACAATTACTCACTTGCTTTACAAGGCCATCACAATCCCCTTACCTGGATTATTTAGTCACAAAAATAATTCACAGATTTTCCACATTACAACACAAAAAAGGAGGTCCTTGTAATGTGACCTGAATCAAAATAGCAATACATAAAACATGGCCCTTTGGATGTTGTTGTGCAACCCTCCCTCTTGGGAGACCTAGACTGAAATGGCAAGGTGACAATAAAATGCCTAGTAAGGAATAAGGTGGGAAGGAATGGACTGGGATTCAGCTGGCAGATTAATGGTCTCTGAATGCAGCAAGAAAATGGACCAGCACAAAATTGTTCTGCTGTTTTCCCGCAGTACACTATGGCTAAACGAGACACTTTACCTTCACCCCGGCAATCTGGACACCGTGACTGAAGTTGCTGGGACATGCCAGGTCCAAGCTGCCTGTATGTAACTTTAACACCACATCCTCGGCAGGTGCGGCAAGTGTGAGATGCCCCACTTCGTCCACCTTTCCTGTAAATACAAGGTTTGAAAGTGCTTCTGGCTGTGCTGCCTTGGATAAATGAAAGTTATGTGTCACTTATTAAGACTACAGGTAATGTACAGAGTATGAAACACAAAACTGATACCAGAAGGATTTTGGAAGTATGCAATGACTGTACTGAACAGAACACAAGCAGCCTTGTCAATCATAATGTGAAGGACTACAGTACCATTAGTTTTGCCACCCATATCAGACATATTTTCACAACAATCACATCAGAGTATGTGTTTCCATTAATTTATTTTCCTCTATACTATTCTATACCAGCACGGAAAGAACGTACTAAAATCTGTATATTTTTGTTGATCAACTGATTCTTGGTTCATTCCACCTTTCATGGACAAGCGTTGTATTGTTCCACATGACAGCACTCCTACTGGCCAAGGATCTCATTATTTCAGTATTAATACTATCACCACCCAGTTAAACTGGTCAACAGCCCCATAGTAAAAGAAGATTTAAAAATTCTTACTCCTGGATGGTAAAATAATATTCTTGATTTAGAATCTAGCTGATGGCTATGTAATACTGATACATTTCAAACTCCCTATTCCTAGACAACACAAGTTACTGACACTTTTTCAACTTGTGGTTTACATTATGGATCTCACACTCTGTGACACCATCTCCTTAAAATGTTACATAAATTCAAGCAACTTCCCAGATCAAAGCAACAGATGCAATTAGGCTTAGCAAGATATCCAGCAGAGACCTTTGTCAGTATCTGAACATGCTGAGAAATAATGAGAAAATAGTGACCATCCCCTTGTATGTATGATGGAGCACATTCATTTTAATAAACACATCCTCCAGTGTGTAACTTGACTGTGTTCCAGAAGGGAGCTTATTACTCTGGTATAAAGTTATTCAACCACATACCACTAAAAATAAAAAGTCTCTCATATGAGATAAAATTATTTAAACCTGCCTTAAAAAGGGTTTCTTAACTTACATTCATTTTATTCAGTGGAAGAGTATTTAGAATACAGTTTTAACTAGGAATCATGGTTTCTGTATAGGGATCAATCAAAGTGTATTTATAACTCATTTTTAATAATTTTAAATTGTATAGTATATAAATGTTGTATATTTGACATATATTTTAATACAAACTACTGTTTAGCAACAACAAGAATGATAATTAACATGTATGATAAGAAGCTGTTTTGTATTACATATATTTATAACAATATGACAATTTCTATATCCTTAAGGTTTTTGTAACCTAACTGGGATCTATGGAATGTGAAAACAAACAAACACCTGACTCACATTTTAAGCAGTCAAAAGATTTCAACAAGAAGGATGAGTTTACCTGGAAGTGCACAGTTTTTTATACAGTGACAGCCATCCCCACTTCATGTTACACATTCATCTGAGGCCAGTATTTGTTCTTTACCATCGGAACTTTTGAAACCATTTCAAACAAGATGTTACAAAGGGAATAACAAATTTTCACACTTTCTCAATTAACTTTCTGCACTCAGCTTGCACACAAATTCAGGAAGAGGCATTGTGAGAAAATTTATTTTTCAGAGAGCGCTCCAGGAAGAAACCAAGGCATTCTTTACTTTCAAAATGTCTGGTGCATGGTAAACATGAAAATGTAATTTTATTTACACTCATGAGAAAAGCATCACCTTCCCCATACCCACTTTCACGTGATGGCCAAGTGTATTATGTGCCAATCACTTAAAACAAATTTGTACACTCCCCAGGAAATTCTGGCTTTCACTGTGAGGATTTTCATGAAATTCACAGTCACTCAATTTTTGTGGACATCTCTTGTACCAAATCTTAAGCACAATGGACAAGAAATGTCGCATATATGACAGCAAAAATTAATTTATGCCATTATATAGCAGCAAATTTCATAAAACTCACAAATGTCCAATGCCATTAAGTGGAGCCTGTCCTTACTATATTCGAAGCAGGCCAGTCAAAGAATGCAGACAGTACAGGCCAATATTAATTTATGCCTGCAAGTAATATGTAACTATCAATTAGCTGATATTCATGGCACTCATGCTTGATCAGCACTTCCTGTCAAGAACTCCTGCACTGAATTTCATGAAAATCTGATGATCTGTTCCCTGACACTAAGACACACAAACAGATGGGTAGATATGATCTCCACATCAAGCATTTTTAGGCACGTTTGCCAAACTGTAAAAAGTGCCTATCAGCTTTGTCACTTCCGTCTATCTGTCAATCTGCATGGAAAAATTCGGCTCCCACTGGATGGATTTTCATGAAATTTGATATCTGATTATTTTTTGAAAATCTATTACGTATATTTAAGTTTAATTAAAATTTGACAAGAATAATGGGCACTATACATGTTGACCTATACACATTTATGATATCTCACTGAATTATTCCTAGAATGAAAAATGTTTCAGACAAGAGTTGTAGAGAAAATCATAACACACATTTCATGTTCAGTAACTTTTTTCTGAAAATCATGCCATTTATGAGATAATGTGGAAAAATATGGCACAGCCAGACAAGCCACAGATGACGTAACACAGCGCATGTGCATTGCATGCTGGATAACTAAGGCTACAGACACACACAGGATATGTAATACTTACTGCTTTTCCATGGCAACAATGGTTACATGAATATGTCTCAATGTTATGTAATACATACACTGTCCATCCTATTAACCTTGTAAAGAATGCCTCAAAACTGGTATAATATTTGGTAAGGAAGGTTCACAGTACTGCAGTCATAAATATAAAACAAATTCATGTGAAAAAGGAACCTACTGTCAAAACGACTGCAAGTAGGAAGTAGAATGGTTACAAAAAGTCTAAAACACTTACCCATCACATACTGCACAAATTACATTTTTACTAAGCTGTAGTTTAGCTGTCTTGCCATTGTACATCTCTTCTAATGAAACCCTGTAACAAGAAAATGCTTCATTATAGACATTTAAAACTACAAGATTTATTGCCAAATATACTTTTAACTTACCAATGTACAAAATGTGACTACCAAGGAAAATGTGGCCTGCAGGCTACTTCCTAAATACCAATTACAGATATGCATCCCTTAATGATGGGGATACGTTCTGAGAAATGCGTCATTAGGAGATCTTGTCACTGTGCAAACGTCATAGAGTGTACTTAAACAAACCTAGATATTATAGCCTACTACACACCTAGTCTATATATAGCCTACTTTTCCTAGGCTACAAACCTGTAGAGCATGTTACTGTACTGAATAATGCAGGCAATTGTAACATAGTGGTATCATAATATTATATTATTATATTATAATATCATAATCTTATGGGAACACTGTTGTATACGCAGACCGTCGATCACCAAAACCTCATTATGCGGCGCATACCTGTACTTGCTGGAAAGGACATAACACTGTTCCAGTCAAAAATTAAAAATGTATGTCATAAGAATATTCAATAACACAATTTTATTTATTTATTTAGCAGGTTGCACAAAGTTTCCACATCTTCCCGTGCCCATTTAACAATTACATTATCTTGTTCCTCCAGTTTCCTCTGTCATCCCAGTCTTCTTCCTTTAATCCCCTTTCTCCCATCAGTTCTCTAATCCCTTCCACCCAGGTAAGTTTAGGTCTACCTCGTTTTCTTCTTCCTGGTGGGCTCCATTTCATAACTTCTTTTGGTAATCTCCCCTCTTCTATTCTTTGAACATGTCCATACCACTAAAGTTGCTTGGTTTTACTTTCATCTAAAAGAGACCTTGATACATTCATTTTTTGTCAATTCCGCAATTTCCCTTGTATACATACGTATGTACTTGTTAACCTCTATTATATGGCAACAGAAGTATAAAGGCCTCAGTACTCTGGAGCAGGAGGCCACACTTCAAGGCAGGGACAGAACAGGAAATGGGGCAGACTATAATTTAAATTTAAGGTTCCCAACTCTTATGTTCTTTATATGCTATATGGTGTCTCTGGAGCTTACTGCTAATAGCAGACCAAATTCTAACGGTCTTGTAGAAATTCAGCAAACCCGTTGAACAAGCAGTAGTAAATATGAGCTGTAATACATCCCTTGTCACGAGGCAGTCTGAGGATATTTATGTATACTGATAATGGTACTACAGAGCTCACAGCCATATTTTAACTCAGGTGTAACCACATGCAGCAATCAGACAGCTGGACCTTACGCATATACTGTCACAATAATGCTACATGCAATCCACAAAGGTCTATCACAAATTCACATTATGTATTCCATACAATATAAATTGCATTACTTTGTGTACAAAACAGGGTTCTGAGAATATAAATTAACCCTGGTGCAATAAAGGTTGCTCACTACTGTCATAAGCAAACCAATGATCAAGATGTGAGGCGACTCATGTCAGTTCGTTCACAACTTTTGCCCATTAACCTTTTGGCACCGGAATTATTTTTTAAATTTTAGCACACCTGTATATAAAATGTGACTAATACAGGAACCAAATATGTTAGAATTATGAAACAAACTGCATTTTGAAGAGAAAAAACGGAGAGTATACACCATGTTTAAAATATTCGGTACCTATATCTGTTGAATAAATATATAAAATGCAACTTTGGAGGTTAGCGGTATGGTATGTCAACTATAGTTGACATTAGGCGTCTAAAGGTTAATAAGTCAGAAAGTTATGAGTGCTGGCTGTCATAAAAACACACAAACCTTTAGTACTCACTGTCACACTAAATCAGAACATGCAGATCTGTAGATAGCAAATGAGGAGATATATATATATATATATATATATATATATATTCTCTCTCTCTCTCACAAACACACACACAAAACAAAAGTAATAAGATTACAACTTACTTTAGTGGATGAACTGTATCTTCACCTCGATGTGGCCTCCTGGGTCCCATGCCACCACCCATGCCCATCCCAAAGAGACCCCCACCAAAAAGATGTGCAAATAAGTCATCAGGAGCAAAGCCTGGCCCATCATGACCTCCTTCTTGCATTCCCTTCAGTCCAAATTTGTCATAGATTGAACGTTTCTTCACGTCTGACAGAACTTCATATGCAAATGATATTTCCTTGAACTTGTCTCCGGCTTCAGGGTTCTTGTCAGGATGAAATTCCTTGGCTAGCTTGCGGTAAGCCTGTAAAACATAAGTCATGGTAGCAGCTTACTTCTGATATAATTTCCAATGGTCACTGCAAGACAAGTCATTGCTGCCATTATAAAGCCCTTTGCGATTTACATTTAAAACACTACTGCATTATGCTGTCATTCCAGTCTTTTTGGACACATACATCTGAAATGGAATTATAATTACTGTGTTAAAAGAGCTGGAAACCTTTCTATTTTATTACATTCTTTTACATTCTACTACCCATTAACTCCCATTTCCTGGTTTTTGAAATCTTTGGCTCACTATGTGATTTTAAATTTCATAACAACAACAACAGACTGTGTGCCTAACACAATCATATATACCAGTCTCTAGGAAGCAAATCCACACCGAGACCATTTTTATGTTATTCAGAAAAACCATGAATCATTCATCCACATCACACGCTTGTCATGCCAAGGGATGATGTTAAAATGGTATCTACTATTCCAACTCAGAAAGAATGTCTCTCTTATATGCAGAAAATTATAGCTCAAGAACCTACACACCAGGTACCTAAAAATACTAAATGTAAATAAACCTACAGAGTAATTACACTTTCAGTGTAGAACCAGTACCATCTGTACACTGGACACTGGAAGTTACCCTTTCCACATTACTGCTTCCCCTTGCCTCTTCCTCTCGTACAGACACGTCATGACACTGGCAAAAGTTATTAATGTTGACAGTTGTAAGTGAATTTAAACTGCTGGAATGCCACAAAATCAATGAACTTGGTTTCTTGGGAACCAACAATAACATACATCTCCAAATCCTTCACATTATTTCTAAAATGGAACATCCATCCTATGGATAATTCCCAAAAGGATAAAGCATGGTGAAGACAAGCAGCTCAAGTCCACAAACTTCCAGAGACTTCGAAAATGAAAAACTGACCATTAATATCAATTATACTAATGGATTTTTCATTAATATTTATACTTATATTAAACCAATAAATTTAATGTCTGAAACTCACAGGCACATTATCCATGCATATTTTTACAAATAAACCCTAATTGTCATAAAAATTCGGGCATGTTTTATGGGACAAAATGGCAGCTTTCAATGTCTCATTGCAGTCTACTTAACATTAGAATTAAATGAATTAGCACCCAAATGAATAATAAGACACTAAGGATTCAAAAACCTCACTCTGAGCAAAACAACATGTGTGGTGTTTGCTTAGACATGTGCACATGGTTTCTAACATGTGATGCAGAACTGCAAGAGGAGACTTATTATTCCATGGCCTCATTTCTCTTGTTTGAAACATGGTAACTATCTGAAGAAAACAAAAAATCGGATGGTAATGACTAAGCACTATTTGGAACACAAAGAAGTTCCTTCCATTAGCTTCAATGGACAGATAAAAATTTCTGAATATGCAGCTTTCATGCGATCTCTGGGAAATCTGTTGACTCTAAATAAACCATAATACCTCAAACAATGTCCCAGAAACAGGCAACTACGTTTCATAATCCTTAAAACAACATATAACTTGATACAAACTGCCACCATTATGGGCAAAAATTGTACCTGCTTTAGATTTAACAGAAAAAGTCCCCTTCCAACCCTACCACAAACTATGTCAAAAGCAACTAGGAGATAACTTTGGTACTATGGTAGGCTCGCAAGACACACGCGTAACTGCCATAGTGCGTCAGGAAAATGAGTTGCGTAAGACGGCCTTTAGGAACACTTGGTAGTAACTTTTCCTTTTTTTTTTAAAGCAACTAAACTTTACCACAAATGACAATGATTAAATTTATATTTCAATTAATTTTATTTCTTTGTTCTTAACACAAAAAAATACCACCTATCAATTTACAAATCTCAAAATAAATATGGAGTATATAACCTATTTCTTGGAACCTGATATCTAGATTTTTTAATAATTATAATAATTTGCTCCTTAAATGGACGAATAGATTTAAGGCATTCATAAACTACAAACACGATTATGGTGGCGTTCTTTAGAACGAATCTACATTTCTGAACAGGATTTGCAATGAATTCATAAGTAAAATAAGGGCAATCTGTACCTTGCAAAACGCTTTTACAATCTAACAGATATTGAATACACCAGCAACTTCCGTTTTCCGAGTGACGAACACAACTGCCTGTGGAAATTTTCATATCCCTCAGCACAAAGATGGGTGGCCTTGGTAAATTGTATTTCCAGGACACCCTACTACATTGCGATACTGCACAACAATTCGACTGCCACACATAAACTAATTTTAGTTACGCTAAAAAAACTGCTGTTTTACCAGCGGCGGATGCAAACTTACCTTTTTAATTTCGAGATCGGACGCATTTTTACTCACTCCTAAGACATCATACAACTTCGTATCCGCCATTTTCTAACAATGAAAAGCAGGAGTAATTGCTGGGTGCCTGAGCAAGTACCGGATGCAACCTAGAGTAATACTGCAGTCAAAGCTAGACTTAGTGGCTTGTTGCGTTACCTATACTTAATCTTATAAGTACAAGAATATAAAATAGTGTCATATGAGACTAGCAATATAAAGTTTCACAGTAGTAAATGCTGTTTGATTTTGAATTAAATAACATTCGTTTGCGTGGTCACTGAACTCATCTGTGACGGTGCTGCGCATGGCAAACGATGGATCATCACTAACTAGCGCGGAACGATTGACATGTACTGGGCGAAAGTGGTTATCGAAACGGCATCAGATCGCGAATCTAACAAGGTCACTTGTAATCCGAACACCGTACGTCCATAGTACAGCACACATCATATATCTAAGACGCATGGGCCTCGATGCAAAAATGGACCGAGTGACTCCCCATCAGGCATGTGCCAGTGCCTGTGGTTGCATGGTGTATGTCCAGTTATTTTGCCACATAACTCTTTATCACTGTTGGACAGTTTCACGATAGCCACAAATTGTGTCAGAGGTCAATATAATTACAGAAATTTAAAACATGGGATGTAATTCTTAATCAGCACTGTAATCTGGTCTTTCAAGCACATTTGTATAATCAGCCATTTTGGAGAAATACACATATGATGCACTTAAACCTTATACAATTTTTGGTGCACACTCACAACATGAAATTTTAACATGTGTTCAGTATGTCACAAACCAACAATCCTCCCTCACTGGGCACTCATTTCACATACTCTGTACAAAGAATGCATTAACAAAAATAACCATCAACTATGCATGGTCCATATTCTGTGCATTAATCAAATGAATACAATATCAATACCAACAAATGCACAATAGTATTTTGATGTAATAAATCTACACCAAAATCAAAATACTGTACACTTGTGGGTATTGATATTGTAACCACCTATTTGTCTTACAATAGGTCCTTTGTACTACGTGCTTTTTCTTTCACATTTATCTGTTTATTATCTATGTCCAAAAGGGCCCTTTCTACTTCCAATCACCTGTAATTTCTGAATCAGTAGATTAAAGAACAGAAGATTTATTGCATATTAGGTTTACTGTACACAGGTTATAAAATCAATTCTTTATTGAAACATGTGATTATACCTTCATACTTGCTGCCAACTCCTGTGTATTTCCAGAGTTGGTCCTAAACATTTGACATGTATATAGTAATTGTGCAATAAGCAATCTGTCACATATGATGCCCATTGTCACCTAATACTGGTTTACGTATTGTGCTTTAATTTTTTTCTATGAATTTTTTATATGTGTGTGTGTGATAGTTGCCTCTTTCACTGTCACACACATGCTACCAGTACCAGCATCATGAATTAGATCTTCCTTTACTACTGTTATGTTCTCCATTAGCAGCAGTGTCAAAATCTTACCTGAAAAAACACTACAGTGACACACTAACACAACTGCACGACTTTTATCACATTGTTGGTGATGAGTTACAGAAGCACATTATCATTAACCTTTATCTTACGGCATTTAATTTAGTCTTCGTGCCCCTGGTACGGTGTTTATATTAGACAGCCCTTTAAATAGTTGCGCGTGGTTGCCTATAGACGTTTATAAATTGTGAACCGAGGGTGATGAAACAATTAAATAATCTTCAC